>Ga0082212_10001639_pt1 | contig 32956 bp, 27 predicted proteins | sample TergutNt197P3_FD_71548 | JGI IMG/M metagenome (GOLD analysis project Ga0082212, IMG submission 71548) | Neocapritermes taracua P3 segment gut microbial communities from Petit-Saut dam, French Guiana - Nt197 P3 | ecosystem: Host-associated > Arthropoda: Insects > Digestive system > Gut ... | reverse complement strand
CGACCTCAGCTTCCGCTCACGCTGCGCAAGAGCACAATTCCGGCTACCCCCTTACCAGTAACGCGCGCGTGCTGCAAGCATCAAAAGCCCATCCGGCTGGACATAATGCTTCTTTTATGATAGAATGACTGCGAACAGAGGACGCATCCGGGGAGCCCGCCCAGCATCCTGCGAGGAGTTGAGAGCCGTGGAGATCAGTCTTGCGCTTATTCTTGACGAACTGGGGTTCGAGGCAGACACGCATAATAATCCCGTCGCAAACCCGAAATTCAGATCGGCCGAGCTGCTTTTGCCGGGGCAGCCGCAGTATTCGCCAGGCATACTCTATATCTGCACGCTATCCGAAGCAATCGCCGCCGACAAGAGAAGCGGTCCGTATTTTTTATGCGTTCAGGACTACGCCCCGGAACAGGGAGAGGTATCCGGAGCTATGGATGGCGTTGCCGTTGTCAACGCAGACATAGGAATGCGCGAACTATTCAACCGGGTGCACCGGGTGTTCGTAAAAGTTGCCGAATGGATCGCTGCGATGGAGAGGAGCACTGCAAAACAAAGCGGTTTTCAGGAGCTTCTCGACCTGTCCGAACCGATTTTCGGGAATTTCACCACTATTCAAGACAGCACGTTCAAGCTGATCGCCTATACGAAAAACATCAAGCCGCCCGGCATTGTCATGGCTCGACTCGTAGAGTATGGGTTCCAGCCGCCGGAAACGATGGAGCTTTTCAGGCGATACCGGAGACTCGAAGAGTTCAAACGGAACACCAATGTCATTGTCAGCCGCGACAGGGTTACCAGCGAGTCTTTTGACGTTGTAAAAAAGACGTTCCATCTGGGCGGCTCTTTATTTATAATTGTTGTTATGGAGTGCTGCAAAAAACCGGCGGATCACGCTACCGTCGAGTTGTTCGGGATACTCATCGAATACATAAAGGCCTACGCGGACAAAGACATCGCGCAGACAGGCGGCATTGCGGGCGTTAAATCGCTGGCGCTGGACATTCTTGAAAACAAAACGGGAAGCAAGGAAGAGGCGCGGGTACGCTCGGCGTATTGCGGATTTCCGTTTGAGGGCAGGTTCAGATTATACGTATTTAGCTTTGAAGACGAGGAAAACCTTCCGATAGCGCAGCTTGTGCACACTCTTGCGGATTCGTGCGGGGACGTGGTCACTTTTTATTATTCGCACTACATCCTAATGATAGAATTTGAGCGCGCGGATACGGCCGAAACATGCAAAAGCGCGGAGAAAGCGCTTGCGGGCCTGGATTTTGCGTGTGGGATCAGCGATAGTTTCGACAGCCTGTGGGATTTGCCAAAGCCGTATGAGCAAGCTGTTATTGCGCTAAAAATCATGAAACAGCTAAAGACAGCCGCCCCTGTTACAGGGAGCGGCCGTTTTCGCGCATTTTCAGATTTGATAGTTCACTGCATTGTCAGCGCAAGCCGCGCGGCGACCCCCGACTTATTCGAAAATACAATGCTGATGCGCTGCATTTCCGCGCTGAAAGAGTATGATATACAGCATAGGACGGAAACTGTCAGGATCTTGAGATTATTTCTCGAATACGAACGCAGCGCCACCACAGTAGCTTCTTTAATGCATATGCACAGAAATACTGTGCTGTATCATATAGAAAAAATCAGCAACCTGCTTGGCGTCTCCCTGGACGACCCGGATACAAGGCTTCAGCTGTTGCTTGCATTCAAGGCGGACGATTTCCGCTGACGACATTTTATCCCTGCGAAACAAAACCATGTCACATATCGGGTTCTTATCCCGGGGCCATCAGCCGAATACTCTCGCCGCAACAACGGCGCCATACTTATCCATCTCATCTGTGGCTGCGTCGTAGACTCCCTCGTATATCGGCGCCCAGCTGGTGAACATCGGAAGAAATCTCTTTGTCGGACCATACTTATCCAAAGTCAGGCGTATGTGATTGCGAACTGTGTCTTCCGTCACGCCCGGATAATCTATGGCGGGCATGTTCAAGCCGCCAAAGACAAGCAGTTTGCCATGTGTCTTTTCGATAATAGCGGGAATGTCATTTTCAGGAGTGACGCCCTGCCACACATCAATGCCGATTTCGACCATATCCTCGCAGATATCCTGGGCATAGGAGTCGCAATGCGCCATGGCTATGACTCCTCGCGACTTTATGTACCCGAAGAACCTTCTGTACAGAGGCTTCAGAACGTCGCGCCAGACTCGCGGAGGCAAAAATAGCTGTGTCTTGCTGCCCCAATCGTCAAAATTTACAATGATATCAGGCTTAAGGTGATCGATGCATAGCCCTGCTGCCTTTATCTTCCAGTCTGTGTATTCTGTCAGGAGTTCTGTCATGCAATCCGGCTCAAGCATGTAGTTTTCAAGCGCGTCCTCGAAACCCATCATTGCATGCGAAAACTCGAACAGGCCGCGCGGCGATTGCGCCATCACAAGCTTGTTCACGCGGTCCGCCGATTCCGCAAGCTTGTCCGTCGCAGTCCAGTCAAGGTTGTCCAGATCCGGGAAATCAAAGAATTCCCGCCAGCGCGTAATGTCTTTTATGACTTTTTTATCCCCCGCGCTGTTAGGCGTAGGCCCCGGTTGGTCATCGGGCCAATCCCATATCACTCCCCAAGCGTCGGGCACATCGGCATGGCCTTTTCCGGTGCGTTTATGCACTTGCGCCGCAGCGTCAAGCAAAAATGGCATACCTGTAATAGCATCGAGGGAAAAGCAGTCAAACGGGTTTCCAAGCCAGCGTGGATCGTCATTATTCACAAGTTTCAAGAAATGTTCTCTTGGAGTCGCCATATCGTCGATCCCTCCATATGTATTCTCTTTAAGCCGTTTGTCTTAATTTACTCTATACACAGACTGAAAACAATATTATTTCCGCTAAAATTCAGCTCCCGCCATAGTAGAGTCATACTATGCCTTGCCCGATCATCAGAGAATTCTCTAATGAAAGAAGCACAAACTTGGAGAACGCACTGATGTTTTCTTTGGCAAAATGCGATAAAATCGCAAGTAGCGAATCCCTCCGCCTTAAGATGAGTTTGTTTTCATATAGCGTTTGTGATAATCAGGCAGGCTCCGATATAAAAATCGGGCAAGTACAAAGGAGAGGGTCAATTTGAAATTCCCCAAGTTTTTATCGCGATTGAATAAGATCTGCGCCTACATATGCGGAGGAACCGTATTCGGCGCATCGTTGCTCGCGGTTATGGAGTCCTTGCTGCGCAAAGTCTTTTCAAAGCCGACGTCGTGGTCGCTGAACCTGACGCAGGGCCTGTTCATCTGGGCTGCTTTCCTCGGCTCGGTCTGGGCGATCCAGGAGCTGGGCCATGTTTCCGTCGATATGGTGCGCGATATTGTCGACAAGCACTCAAAAAGCCCAAAGAGGATGCCTCGCAGGGTAATGGCAATAATTGGCCATATACCTACGCTTTTCGTATGCGCGGCATTTTTCTACGGCGGGATGAGACTGTGCGATCGCGCTATCAAGTTCAACTCCTACGCTCCATACAACTTCAAGTTTCCATTGATAATATCATACTCCGCAATACCGGTCGGTGCCGTAATTATGTTTGTTACGGTCGTCTTTATCATTCTTGATTTGATAAAAGGCGGCGATAAATACCTGTAGGAAGGGGGCGTTATGCAGTGGGTCAAGGCTTTATGCTTTTAATCATATTTGTAATCATGCTCTTCTTTATGTTTACCGGCACCTCTGTTTTTTCGGCGATGGGCTTCACCGCCGTCATCGGGATGCTTATCTGGCTCGGGTTTAGTTATCTCGCTGATTTCGGCACTATTGCGGACAATCAGATCAGAGTCAACGAAAACCAGCTCATCGCGCCGATCTTTATTATGATGTCGGAATTCCTGTCTCAAGGGCAGGTAGCTGAAGATATTTTCGCCGTCTTGAACCGCGGTGTCGGCAGGTTCAAGGGAGGCCTCGCAATCGCGACGACGCTGGCATGTACGATATTCGCGGCGCTCTGCGGCAGTTCGCCCGCGACAGCCGCCTCAATAGGCAAGATATCGATTGCCGAAATGACAAAGCGCGGCTACGCGCCTAGCTTTGCAGTGGGAACAGTTGCGGCGGGCGGGACGCTTGGCATCATGATTCCCCCGTCTATCACGTTCTGCTTGTATGGCATGCTTACTGAAACAAGTATCGTGCAGCTCCTCATGGCGGGCATTATCCCCGGGCTCATGCTCTCGTCCATACTTATAATAAGCATCATAATTCGGGTACGCGTTGCTCCTGAGCTGATAAACGACCAGGCCGGCGGTTTTAAATCACCCGGCGATCTCAATCTGCAGGAAGCCCGCGAGATCATCAGCGAGGCAAAGGCGCTGGCAGTGGAAGAAAAAGCCGAGAAAGCCGCCAGCAGGCAAAACGCCGCTGATATTGCAAACTCAAAAGAGACAAAAGGCGCGACGATATTCACGATCCTGCCCGCGCTCGTACTTATTTTTGTTGTTCTTGGATCGATGCTCTTCGGTTTTGCGACGCCGATCGAAGCCGCCGGATATGGCGTTGTCGGCGCATTTGCGATAATTCTTGCGCAGCGCCGCCTGACCGGAAAGATATTTTCTAACGTTCTGCTCAATACCGCAAGAACGGGTACGATGATGGTATTCCTCATGGTATGCGGCTATACCATGACGCGGTTGATATCATATCTTGGCATAGCGCAATCAATAGCGACTGTAATCGCCGGGAGCGGGTTGCATAAATATGTGGTGCTTTTGCTGATGACTGTCTTGTGGTTCATACTTGGATGCTTGATGGATCCCGCGAGCATGCTGATCCTTACAGTCCCCTTCCTCCATCCCGCGCTCAAAGAAATGGGATTCAACGCTGTCCATATCGGAGTCCTCTCTGTGCTGGCAGCGCAAATAGCAATGATAACGCCGCCTGTCGGGATGAACTTGTTTGTGCTGAAAGCGAATTCGAACGTGACTATGGCGGATATTATAAAGGGGGCCGTCCCCTACGTGCTTATACTATTTGCCGGTTACGTCATTCTCGCTTTCGTTCCGGAAATCACGACTATCGTGCCAAAACTCATGGGCTTCAACGTGCGGTAAGGTACGCCGTGTCTGTTTGCAATCATCTAAACGGACAAAGTACTGTAAATAAAAAGTATTATTTAAAGGAGTAGGTAAAATGAAAAAAGTATTCAGCATAGTCCTTGCATTAGCAATGGTTTTCGCTCTGGTCGCCTGCGGTGGGAACGATTCGAATGACAACACGGTCGCTGACACCCCGAACGCGCCGACCGGAAACAGCGGAAACGAATATCCCTGGAATCCCGATAACATTGGAAATCACAGTATGGTCCTGGCGCATGGCATGCAGGCGGATAACGTCGTCAGCATGTGCTACCATGAATTCTGCGAGTTTGTCAGGGAACTGTCAGGCGGCAAAATCAATATAGAAGAGAAAATCGGCGGCACGCTCTTCTCAGATTTGGAGACCTTCGACGGCTTGGTTGACGGCAGGGTCGACTTCATACACAGCATGGGCTCGTACGTGTCGGATACTGTCAAGGACCTGGCGCCGCTGACGATCGCCGGATACTATGGCGGCGACAACTGGCTGGACTTCGCTTTCGGCACGAAAGACCTTGTTGGCCAGATCTACGGCGACTACGGCATCAAGTATCTCGGCGCTCTTTATCAAGGAACCTCAGTCATTGCCTGCAGGGTCAAGCAGATAGAGCGGCCTTCTGACATCACAGGCATGTTGTTCCGCACTTCCGGATACTGGATAGGCAAGACAATGGAAGCATGGGGCGGAGCCGCGACGAATATCGCTCTTCCGCAGCTTGCGGACGCGTTCAGCAAGAGCACAGTCGACGGCGTCGTGACCGGATGGACGATCATCGGCGGATGGAGCATCTATGAAGTGGCGCAATATCTCACGACTACGAACATCTGCGAAGGCTTCGCCGCGTTGCTGATGAACGGCGACACATGGGCAAGGCTCAACGCCGACGAGCAAGCGCTTATTGAGTACGCGGGCGATATGTTCGTGAGGAGAAATCATGAGCTCACCATAGAGAGAATAGGGCAGTATATCGAGCAAGTCAATTCTGAAGGCAGAAATACGCTTTTCGATTTGTCAGCGGCTGATAATCAAACGTTCATTGAAATCGCATACAGCCTGTATCCGGAGATGGAAGCGGATGGAACGCTCGGCCCCAAGGGACTTGAACTGATTCAGATGCTGAGGCAGTACAACGGTATTTCATAAGCGGCTGTCGACTAGCGCTGCGATTGCAAAATAACCGTATAGCAGCAAGGTACCCGCCGACCATATCCCCCGGCGCTCGCCAAATGTTAAGCGCCGGGGGATATTTGATAAGATATATTCGCTTTATTTCGTCCGGATGATATGATTTCGATAAACCCGGCGACAAGCATACCCATTTCAGAAGGAGGCTTACATAAGTGCTGGACCCTACAAAATACAACGACTGGGAAATCGCCGCAGAAGCTCAGAAGACTCTTCCGAGCGTTGATTTCTTCCGCGAAAAGATGGGGCTTCTCCCCGATGAGACAATCCCCTATGGCAGGACGCCAAAACTTGATTTTATTAAAATAATGAATCGCCTGAAAGACAAACCGGACGGCAAGTTTATCGAAGTGACTGCCATAACTCCGACCCCGCTCGGCGAGGGAAAATCCACTACCTCGCTGGGGCTTATCGAAGGACTCGGAAAACTTGGCAAAAACGTTGGCGGGTGCCTTCGCCAGCCCTCGGGCGGCCCGACATTCAATGTCAAGGGCACAGCCGCCGGCGGCGGAAACTCGCTGCTCATACCAATGACCGAATTCTCTCTTGGCTTGACAGGCGACATCAACGATATAATGAACGCTCACAATCTTGCGATGGTTGCGCTGAACGCGCGTATGCAGCACGAGCGGAACTACGACGACGCAAAGCTGGCGGAAATTGGGATCAAGCGGCTCGATATCGACCCTGAACGCGTCGAATTGGGCTGGGTTCTGGACTTTTGCGCTCAAGGCCTGCGCAATATCCGCATAGGGCTTGGCGAAGGCAAAATGAACGGGTTTGAAATGAATTCAAAATTCGGCATAGCCGTCGGAAGCGAGCTGATGGCCATCCTGTCCATCGCAACCGACCTAAAAGACCTGCGCGATCGTATCGGCAAAATAATCGTAGCTTACGACAAAAAAGGCAACCCTGTCACTACAGCCGATCTCGAAGTCGATGGCGCAATGACTGCATGGATGAGAAATACTATAAACCCGACGCTCTGCTATACTGTCGAGCATCAGCCGTGCCTCGTGCATGCCGGTCCGTTCGCGAATATCGCCATAGGCCAGTCATCGATCATCGGCGACCGCCTCGCGCTCAAGCTATTTGACTATCACGTGACAGAATCGGGATTTGCCGCCGACATCGGATTCGAAAAATTCTGGAATGTCAAATGCCGGCTATCAGGGCTGAAGCCCCACGTATCTGTCATCGTGGCAACGATCCGCGCGCTTAAGATGCACGGCGGAGGCCCGGCAGTCGTTGCGGGGCGGCCGCTGCCCAAAGAGTACACCGAAAAAAACCTTGATTTGCTGGAAAAAGGCGCGGAAAACCTCTTCCATCATGTGAACAACATAATGAAATCCGGAATAAAACCCGTAGTCTGCGTCAATAAATTCTACACCGACACTGACGAGGAAATCGAACTTCTCAAGAAGCTCTGCACCGAACGCGGAGTACGCTGCGCGCTCAGCGAGCACTGGCAATATGGCGGCGAAGGAGCGCGCGAACTTGCCGAACTCGTAGTAGAGGCTTGCGAGGAACCGACAGAACTGAGATTCCTCTACGATCTCGAAATGCCGCTCCGCCGGCGCGTCGAGCTGATTGCAAAAGAAGTCTACGGCGCTGATGGCGTCGACTGGGCGCCTTTGGCGCTGGAGAAGGCGGAGCGTTTTGAGAAAGACCCGTATTATGACGACTTCTGCACAATGATGGTCAAGACGCACTTGTCGCTTTCTCACGATCCCGCCATAAAAGGAGTCCCGAAAGGGTGGGAACTCCCCATTAGGGATATACTTGTCTATGGCGGCGCAAAGTTCCTATGCCCGATGGCCGGCGCGATAAGCATGATGCCCGGAACCGGCTCAAACCCGGCTTACCGCCGGATCGACGTCAATACGGACACCGGCGAGGTTTCCGGCCTGTTTTAGTTTTTCAGGGAGGTTTGCATGTCATTTGTTGATAACACCTGCAAAGAGTTTGTCGGAGCTCTTGCTTCGAAAGCCTCAGTCCCGGGAGGAGGAGGCGCTTCCGCGCTTGCCGGCGCGGTAGGCATGGCTCTCGGTTCGATGGTCGGCAGCTTGACCGTCGGGAAAAAGAAGTACGCCGATGTTGAAAACGATATCATAGAGCTTATGGAGAAAGCTTCTGCATTGCAGGAAGAACTCCTGCGGCTTGTCGACGAAGACGCCGCCGCGTTCGAGCCGCTATCCAAAGCGTACGGCATACCAAAGGACGACCCGGACAGGGCGCGGATTATGGAAGACGCGCTGAAACTTGCAAGCGCTGTGCCTATGGACATAATGCGCGCAAGCGCAAAAGCCATCGAGTTGCAACGCGAATTCGCAGGCAAGGGAAGCGCGCTGGCTGTCAGCGACGCCGGAGTCGGAGTCGCGATCTGCAAGGCGGCGCTTCAGGGCGCGAGTCTGAACGTATTTATCAATACTGGTTCGATGGCCGACAAAAACTATGCGGAGGAATTGGAAGAGCAAGCTGATGCTTTGCTGGGTAAATACTGTGCGATGGCTGACGAAATATACGATTCAGTCGTTGCCAGGCTGAGAGGTGATGTCTGATTATATGGCTGAGTTGCTAAAAGGCGCCGATGTAGTCGGCGCGATGAATAAAAAAATGATGGTGGAAGTCGCAGAGCTTAAGTGCAAGGGCGTCTCCCCCACCCTGGCTATTCTCCGCGTTGGCGAAAAACCAGACGACATATCATATGAAAAAGGCGCGACAAAGCGTTGCGAGACCGTCGGGGTTGCCGTAAAGAGCATTGTCTTGCCGGCTGATGTTGCGCAGGACAGGCTAATGCAAGAAGTGGAATCGCTGAATGCTGACAGCAGCGTCCACGGAGTCCTTATATTCAGGCCGTTGCCGAAACATCTCGACGAATACGAAGTATGCGAGGCCCTTGACCCGCACAAAGACGTCGACGGCATTACCGAGGGGTCGCTTGCGGGCGTTTTCACCGGCGGCAAGAAAGGATTTGCCCCGTGCACAGCGCAGGCATGCGTGGAAATCCTCGATTATTACGGTATCGGCTGCGAAGGCAAACGCGCCGTCGTAATAGGCAGGAGCCTTGTTGTGGGGAAACCGGTTTCAGTCATGCTTATGGGCAAACACGCAACGGTGACGACATGCCATACGCGCACGGCCGGCATGCCCACAGTTGCCCGCAGCGCTGAGATCCTCATAGTCGCCGCCGGAAAAATGGAAAGCTTGACAAAAGAGTATTTCAGCCCCGGGCAGATAGTCATCGACGTAGGAATCAACTGGAACGAAGAGAAAGGCAAACTCTGCGGGGACGTATTGTTTGAAGACGCCGAGCCTATAGTCGCGGCGATAACCCCGGTACCCGGAGGGGTCGGAACTGTGACCACATCGGTGCTTGTTTCCCATGTCGTTGAAGCCGCAAAGAAATCTTTGTAATTATGGAGTAGATATGATATGATAATAATAGCTGAAAAACTCAATGGCTCGATCCCATCCTGCGCAAAAGCGATCGCAGCGCGTGACGAGGCCTACATCAAGGACTTGGCGGAGCGCCAGGCAAAAGCCGGAGCCTCGTATATAGACTGCTGCGCGTCAGTTAAGGAGGGCGAGCTTGAAACGCTCAAGTGGATGATCGATGCGATACAGAGCGTGACCGATTGCCCGATTTCAGTAGATTCTCCCGACGTCAGGGTCGTCATTGACGCAATGGCATTCTGCAAAAAGCCCGGGCTCTTCAACTCCGTATCCGGCGAGGGCGGAAAAATAGACATGGCCTTCCCGATTCTCGCTAAGCCCGAAAACAGCAAATGGGACGTCATGGCGCTGCTTTGTGATGACACAGGCATACCAAAAAGCGCTGCAAAACGCATTGAAGTCTTTGACATGGCAATTGCAAAAGCTGAGGAATACGGCATAGAGGAAAAACGGATCCACATAGATCCGCTTGTTGAGATGCTGTGCACCACAGACGACGGCGCCGGCATTTCGATGTTGCTCGAAGTAATGGACCATATCAAGGCGACACATCCCAAGGTGCATATTTCGGGAGCTATCTCGAATATATCCTTCAATCTCCCCGCGCGCAGGCTTGTCAACCAGGCATTTGCGGCTCTTGCGATCGGCGCAGGCATGGACAGCGCTGTTTTGGATCCGTTGAGTCAGGATCTCCGGGGCGTCATCTATGCAGCGGAAGCTATGCTGGGCCTGGACGATTTTTGTTCCGAGTATACTTCCGCATACCGCGAAGGCATATTTGGCGCAAAATAAGGAGCGCTGCCCCTGTGGCAAGCCCACGCCATGCTCCGGCATATGTCCTGACTATTTCATTGACAATAACACATTGGAGGTAATTTAATATGTCTAAAATCCAGGAAATAGCGACATTAGTAGAAAACGGCAAGGTAAAACTCATCGAAGATCTTGTACGGGAAGCTCTTGACGAGGGCGAAGACCCCGCTGCGATCCTCAATGACGGCATGATCGCCGCAATGAGCGTCGTCGGCGCAAAGTTCCAGGCAAACGAGATTTTCGTGCCGGAAATGCTCGTAGCCGCCAAGACAATGAAAAAAGGCGTAGAGGTGCTGCGTCCCCACCTGGCCAGCGACAGCATCGGCAAAAACGGGAAGTATATAATAGGCACAGTCGCGGGCGATCTGCACGATATAGGCAAAAACCTTGTCGCGCTCATGATCGAGTCGGCAGGCTTTGAAGTTATCGACCTTGGCGTTGACGTCCCTGCCGAAAAGTTTGTCGAAGCTATAAAAGAAAACCCTGACTGCAGGATTGTCGGTGCTTCTTCACTCCTCACGACAACAATGGACGCGTTGAAGAATACCGTCGTGGCCATAATTGACGCAGGCTACAAAGACCGGGTAAAAATCATGGTAGGCGGAGCGCCGGTAACCCAGGCATTTGCAGACGAAATTGGCGCGGACGCATACACGCCGGACGCCGGATCAGCGGCAGTGAAGGCAGTCGAGCTTTTAGGGAGCAACGCCTGAAATCTGAACTGAAAAACACTCTGCATTTTTACTTTGCATTCTGGGGGTGCCTCTATGAAACAGTTAAGGAACTATACTGAAGAAGCGGTCATGGCATATGTCGACAAATGGTATAAAGAATCCGGAGCATGCCAATGCGAAGGCTGCCGTCTTGACGTCATGGCGCTCATGCTAAACAATCTCACCCCAAGGTATGTTGTTACCGACACCGGGGCTCTGTACGCACAGATGGGGGACTTCGACCCGCAGAGCAGGATAGATTTTATGAGCGAAATGACCCAGGCAATACAGACCGTACAAAAAAGACCGCGTCATACAGAGCGCGAATCGCCTGAATCGTAGCGCGAAACCGCAGCCTTCAGCGATAGACTGACAGGCTATGTCAGGAGTTGTTATTGTACCTGCCGCTGAAACGCCCCTGTTTCTTCGAAAGGCCGGCTTTTGGTTCAGGCTTAAACGATGATTCAGGGCGTTTTTGCATAAGCCCTATTAATAAATAATACTTATATTCGCCAAAATATTTATTATAATTAATGTTGACAGTGAATAAATGATGATATACAATACACTTACTATAAGATAAAGGGATGATTATTGTTATGCCAAAAATTCTTAAGCCGAGGGAAATGAACAAGTGCCTTGGCTGTTTTTCCTGCATGAGCGCTTGTTCGTTCAATTATAGAAAAGACCATTCATTGGTAAAAAGCGCGATAAGGGTGCATACCGTTGGCGGGTTGGCAGGCAGCTTCATTGCGATCGTATGCCTGGGGTGCAAGGAGCCGGCCTGCATGGAAGTATGCCCCAGCAACGCTCTGGAACCCCGGCCGGGCGGAGGCGTGCTTGTCAAGGAAGATAAATGCATAGGATGCCGCAAATGCGAGTCCGCATGCATAATGCAGGCAATCAATTTTGACGAGGAAACCAATACTCCGATTATTTGCCGCCACTGCGGGGTCTGCACGCGTTTTTGCCCGCATGAATGCCTTCAAATGATCGATTCAAAGGAGGCGGCCGCAAATGCTTAATGAGAAATTTATAAGGGTTCTATATATCAACCTCGATAATGAAAGGATACACGTCGAACAGCGTGAAGATCTTATGCCATATCTTGGCGGCGTAGGGGTTGCAAGCAAATTGTTTCTGGAAAACATCAGGTCTGATCTGGACATACTGGCGCCGGAGCAGCCAATAGTATTTGCCATCGGCGCAGGAGCTTATGTTTTTCCGGTGCTTACAAAAACTGTCGCAATGTTCATATCGCCGCTGACCGGAGAACTTGGCGAGAGCTACGCGGGCGGCAGGTTTGCAATGGCAATGCTCCTTGCGGGGTATGACGCGCTTGTCATTACAGGAAAGGCCAAACGATACAGCTATATATCTTTGTCGAACCAGTCATTCAACATCCGCGATGCGCGCGCGATGTGGGGGCTTAAAGTTAAAACCTCGACACAAAACATCCGTGAACGAGAAAACCTCGGCGGACACGCAGTCGATAAGCGCTCGATCCTGACCATAGGTCCGGGGGGCGAAAGCGGCGTAGCTTTCGCAAGCGTGACTACTGACATATACCGACATTTTGGCCGACTCGGGCTCGGCGCATGCTTTGGCAGCAAAAACCTGAAAGCCATTATGGTCTTTGGCAACCGGTCGCTCCCTATTTTGAATCCCAAAACATATCACAAGGTTTATCGGGAAATATACGATAAATGCACGGGAACGGATAACATGGCCAAGTACCACGACGTCGGGACGCCGATCAACGTCCTCCCGCTCAGCAAAGCCGGGGCGTTGCCTACGCTGAACCTGAGCACCTGTACGTATGAGTATGCCGAGGACGTCAGCGGAGAAGCTTTCGCCCATAAGAACCTGGTGCGCAAAATGGCGTGCGTTGGCTGCCCGGTAGGCTGCATACACATCGGCATGTACCGCAGGGAGTTCGACAAAGGGCACGAATACGAAGCTATCAACGTTCCTTACGATTATGAGTTGATTTTCGCTCTAGGCTCATTCATAGGAATAAAAACAACTGATGAAATCATAGCAGTAATCGAAGAGACAGAGGCGCTTGGGCTGGATGCTATGAGCACAGGCGTTTGCCTCGGGTGGGCGACGGAAGCTTTGGCAAAAGGTTTTATCACAAAACAAGATACGATAGTCGACCTTCAATTTGGCGATTCCGCGGCTTATAAAGAAGCGATCAGGCATTTGTCGTCAGGCGCTAATACATTCTACCAAGACCTTGGCAAAGGCAGCCGTTTTGCGGGCGAGAAATATGGTTGCGCAGACTTTGCCATGCAAATTGCGGGCAATGAAATGCCCGGCTATCATACCGGTTACGGCGCTCTTGTCGGCACCACCGTCGCGGCAAGGCACTCGCACCTCTGCAACGGAGGTTACAGCATAGACCAAGGCGCGGGAGAATTCGACGAAGATGTATACGTTGACAAGCTATATGCGGAGGAATGTGACCGCTGTGTCGCCAACTCTCTTGTAATGTGCCTGTTCGCGAGAAAAATCTACGACTCACAAACGATAGTTCAAGCTCTGAACTCAATAGGATGGTCGCTCACGGAAGATGATCTTGTAACTATCGGCAAGCGCATCTACCAAATAAAGCTTCAAATAAAAAAAGAGCTAGGTTTCAGTCCGCTTGACGTCAAACTGCCTAAACGCTACTTCGAGACGCCCAGTATGCACGGCGTGCTCGATGAGGAAACCACATACAGGATGATACGGAAATTCTGTGAAAAGACTGACGAGTTAATGACAGAGAGCTATGCATAACAATGAAATCACAGTTTCATTTTATGGCAGCGTTCAGGTATACACAGGGGGCTCCGAATCCTTTAGCGCAAAAGGCTGCCCGGATATCCGTTCATTAGTTGACGAACTGGGCAGCCATTATGGAGAAAGATTCAAGGCTTCTCTTCTCAGCGGTGAAAACTGTTTTTTCCTGGTCAACGGAAAAGGCATTATGTCAACAGGAGGGCTTATGACCGCGCTGAGCCCGGGAGACAAAATCGAGGTGCTACCCTTTATCGACGCCGGCTAAAACCAAATAGTTATTATAACCCGGCTGCTAATGCAGCCGGGTTATAATAATTGCAGTTTAATCTGGCGGATGTCCATGGCAATCAACGCCCATGCTTATCAACCTTTGACGAAACGCTCCAGGCGATCCATGCCTTCTTTGATCGTTTCCATAGACGCTGCGTAAGTCAAGCGAATGAAGTTGTCGCAACCAAAACCTGAACACGAAACGGCGGCGACATGAGCGCTCTCCAGAAACGCTAGAGAAAAATCATCGCTGTCGTTGATTACCCTTCCGCCCAGCGTCCTGCCAATGAGTTTTTCAATGTTCAGCATCACATAGAAAGCGCCTTCCGGTTTGCGGCAACTGACTCCGTCGATCGAGTTTATCCGCGAAACGATATAATCCCGCCGCTGTTCAAAGACGTCGCGCATAGCAACCGCGCTATCTTGCGGGCCGCTGAGCGCTTCAATCGCAGCAAATTGCGAAATCGTGCTGGGAGAACTGGTGGAATGGCTAAGATAGTTGCCCATGACTTCCGCCAGCTTCGCATTCGAAGCAGTATATCCTATGCGCCAGCCGGTCATTGAATATGATTTTGAGACGCCATTGACGACGATCGTACGTTTTTTGACTTCATCGTCCAGCGCCGCCAGGCTGGTGAATTTTTTTCCGTCATAGACAAGATTATGGTATATCTCATCCGACATAATATATAAATCATTCTTTATGCAAACGTCCGCAAGCCCGCGCAGCTCTTCCTCGCTGTAGAGCGCCCCTGTCGGGTTGCATGGGTTATTGATAATGAACAGCTTTGTTCTCTCCGTCACAGCGGCTTCAAGCTGCTCTTTTTTTATCCTGAACCCACTTGCTTCAGGTGCGGATACGATAACCGGCGTTCCTTCAGCCATTTTTACCGCTTCGGCATAAGTAACCCAATATGGCGCCGGCAGTATTACCTCGTCGCCGGGATTAAGCAGCGTCCGGAGCGCTATATATACGCTGTGCTTGGCGCCGCTTGCGACGACGATTTCCCCTGCCGAGTAACTTATGCCGCAATCAGCAAACAATTTGTCCGCTACCGCTTGCCGCAATGACGGCATACCGCTTGAAGGAGTATATTTCGTCTGTCCGTCCCTGATAGCCTTATAAGCCGCTTCCTTGATGTTATCAGGCGTATCCATGTCAGGTTCTCCCGCGCCGAAACCGACGACGTCTTTGCCATCCGCCTTCATTTGTTTGTAAAGCGCGTCAACCTTCAGCGTCGTTGACGCCTGAACTTGCGAAGCAAGCTTTGATATTTCTTTCATAGCGTTCTAATCCCCTGTGTTTTTGTGGTGTATCATAATACATCGCAGTCGAAAATGCAAGAAAAATTTACGCTAGCCAAGTTGCGACTCCGCCTGATAAATAAAATCGCTGCTAAAAGAGTGCAGGTCCCCGACGACTACGAATACATCCATTATACCGTAGAGTTCCATGAGCTCTCTGACTGTGCCCCCGGCTGTAGCCGCGTTGAAATACCGGGGGTCATAATAGTGCACTTCCCTGTACTGCCCGGCAAGCATAGGCACAAAAGCAAGCCCAAACGAGTCTGTCAGCACAAGGCAATTCTCTGTCATGCCGTTTTCGCTGCGAAGTATGCTCCACGGCCCTGCGGGACCTCCGAGGTAGACGGTGTACCTGTCATTAGCTCTCGCGTTCTCATTCAAAAGAGGAATGCTTCTTGTTTCGCCCGGAGCCGTAACGCGCAGGAATTCGTGAGGATCACGCGGTCTCAGCAGCTCAAGGTCATCCGCATTGTTCCTCATGTACCCGGTAGGGTTATCCCTGTAATAAGTCCCAAGAAACGGGCTCTCCATAGCCAGTTCAAAATCCTCGTACGGCGTGGGAGCATGTCCTATGGCGCCGGCCATTTCGCTGTAGACAAGATGCGTCCCGTATGGCGTCCAGTGCATATCCGTGCGAAAATAGACGTATTCCCCCCGCATTATCGCGTTTCCGAGAATGTTGGCCGTTGACGTCACAAACACATTATCCCTTGAGAACGCGTATACGCACGACTCAAAGTCGGAATACAGCGCCTCCCGCCCGTTTGCGTTAGCAAACCGATTTGCAAACGAGCTTTGGGGAACCATCGTAAATGACAGCGTCCCCCCTTCCGGCAGAAGATCCGCGAATCGGTTCAACACATCCGTGAATCTTATGATTTGGCTCCGCCGGTAGCTGCGCAGCGTTGTGCGGTTTGAATTCACCTGCATAAAAACGCCCATGGTTTGCGGGAAATCTTCTTCATTTGGCTCCTCTTTCCGGGGTAAAACAACCTGCCTGACCGAATCTGCCGCCTCTGCCGGATCATCGTCGGGCAATTCCTCTGGCAGCGCAGCAGGGAACGAAGGAGACTCCTCCGGAGATACGGATGCGGAATTCGCCGGGGGAGGCGGAGGAGGGGGCGGAGATGCAACCTCGCCCTGGTCTTCCGGCTGAGAACCCAACTGATTCGTCAGCGGATCATCCTCGACAGCCATTACCGCGATATAATCCTCATAGTCCGCGAAACTCACTCCGTCCCGCAAGGTCTGCGTGAAAGCGATGGTGCGGTCCCTGCCGGGAAAATGATCCAAAAAATACCTCTCAAGACTATCCATAAAGCTGCTGTCCGCCAAACCTTCGGCAGAAATCTCAGGAAAAGCGGCAAGCATCCTGTTTTCGCTTTGCGAAAAAACCTGCTCCCTATCGGCAAAAAAGCCTATATATATGCCGGCAGTCAGCATACATAGCATCCACAGTCCCAGTATCAGCTTTAGCGCAAGCTCCTTTTTCAACACTTTACCCTTCATTCTTCGCTGCGCTGTCTGCCGTCTTTCGGCAGCCGGTAACCGGCAATAAGCACCCAGCAATCAGCAACTTGATACGACTCGCGCGAAATGTTAAAACCTGAAATACAAAAACGGATTAAAACTCTGTCCTACCAGAAACAGCATAGAAAGCACAAGAAGGCCGCTGACGAACGCCGGCCGCAGGAAAGAGCCCGCCCTGTCTATTACAGTTGGCATATGATTTCCCTCTGTTTTCATCTTTGTCCACGGGAGGCAGCAAAAAACCGAGGCCAGCATCAAAACGGCGCTGTTCTTAAATACATATACCGACGCCGGATCGATGACCCCGCCACCGCCAATCCCTACCATGGCGCCAATGTGGCGTATGCCGGCCGACAGGCTATCGTAATAGAACAGCGACCAGCCGAATAAAACGAGAATCAGCGTCACGGCCACCCTTAGGATGCCGGGGGTTCTTTCCAAAACTCGCGCCAGAATAAAACGCTCCGCTATTATAAGCGCTCCGTAATAAGCGCCCCAAACCAGGAAATTCCAGCCGGCTCCGTGCCATAACCCTGTCAGCGCCCATACGATCATAAGATTGAGCGCAACCCTCAGTTTAGAAGCTTTATTTCCGCCCAGAGGTATATAGACATACTCGCGGAAAAAAGCGCCCAATGACATATGCCAGCGGCGCCAGAATTCTGTAATGCTTTTTGAAATGTATGGATAGTTGAAGTTTTCGGGAAAACTGAAGCCAAACATGCGCCCCATGCCTATGGCCATGTCCGAGTAGCCGGAAAAATCGAAATATATCTGCAGCGCAAAAAGGATCATCAGCAGCCAACTGCCAAGAACCGACAGTGGAGAACCCCCGCCGGCCGCGGGCAATTGTGTTATCGCCTCTCCGCAAAGGTTTGCCAGCAGGACTTTCTTGGAAAGCCCGACAACAAACCTGGACATCCCTTTATAAACGTCCCTGACAGAAGCCGATCTGGCGCTCAGCCTCTCCGCGACGTCTCCATACTGGACTATCGGGCCGGCGATAAGCTGTGGAAAGAAGCTAATGTACAACAGTGCCAGCAGCGGATTCTTTTTTGCCTGCGACCTGCCCCTATACACATCGACGGTATAAGTTATAGCCTGAAATGTATAGAAACTGATACCTATAGGCAACCGGCCCGCCGCCATCGTGTATTCCCTGCCAAAAAGCCCTGTCAGAGAATTGACGATAAAGGCTGCGTATTTGAAATATACAAGAAATGCAAGGCTCACAGCGCAGGCAATAAAGACAAGAAGCTTGCGTCTGCCTGAATTCACCGTGCGCTCCAGGATCAGCGAGCAGGCATAGTTCACCCCTGTCGTGAAAATCATGCCAAGCGCCCAAAGCGGTTCTCCCCATGCGTAGAACACAATGGAAAAAACAAGCAGGACGCCGTTTCTGACCCTTATATCACGGAATATTGTATGAAGTATGACGACAACCGGGAAAAAAAAGCACAGAAAAGTCAGGGATGAAAAAACCATGGATCAGCGCTCCATTCTTGAGGGCGCCGGGACTCGAACCCAACGCGGATTTGCATCCCGACACCCAAAGCGCATTCGGGGCGGAATACTATATTACCCCTCGAAAAACCAGTATTACCAGCACGCATGTGATCACGACAAGCAATGAAATAATCAATGATCCCATGTTCAGTTTCGACGGTTTTGCGTCGGGAACCTTCTGAATCGGCAACAGATGGGATTTGTCAAGCGCGACTCTTATCGGCTTGTAAATAATCATCGTCACGGCTGCGCTTAGTCCGTACTTCAGAAGATTGAACGGCAGAAAAAACGGAACAAGCAGCCCGGCTACAACAGCTCGCGGAGCTCCGGTATAAATAGGAACCACCAGATAATTCCATAGCAGCATGACAGGCACTGTAATCACCACGCCGCATGCAAGCCCCGTCGCGGCTCCCGGAAGTTTTCTCCACCTTTTGTAAATAAATGCCGCAGTGCATGCAAATACGCTTGATGACAGAGCATTCATAATTGCTCCATATATCCCTGTTTCGCTGACTGTGACCATCTCAACCAATGCCACGACGACCGATATTGCCAGAGAAGCCAAAGGACCGTAAAGAAATCCTCCAATAACGATAATGACGTCCTTTGGCTCGTATTTGAGCGTCAGCCCTGGGATCTCAAGAACCGGGATCTTGATGAATACCATGACCAGAAACGCCAGCGCGCTGAGCATCGCGAGCACCGTCAGTTTTTTTGTCCTTGTACTTTGCATTTTTTATAAACCTCCCAATAGACACGAACGCCTGAAAAGCTCTCTCTTCAGGTGTTCAATACGGCATGCGGTCAAGCCCGCGGCAAACTCGCGCAAAGGCTCGGCCTCATCTTCTCCCATCCAGACTATAACTGTCGGTATTGGAATCTCACCAATTCAACGATCAAGGACTGTCCTTTTCACGCTCGCGGACTATACCGCCGGTGGGGATTTTCACCCCGCCCCGAAGACGCTTCCCGCGCATGCGCGCGGGTATTAAATTTGATCCGAAGCTATGATAACATACGTTCACAGCGATGTAAAGCGTTTTTTCATGAGCCCGGGCCGCACACACGGTTTCTGCCCGATTCCTTTGCGCTGTAGAGAGCCTTGTCGGCAAGCGAAATAAACTCATCATAAGAACTGCCCTGCACCGGAAATACCGAGTTGACGCCGATGCTTAGCGTCACCCGCGTTTCCGAGCCGTCAGAACAGGGGATGTCTGTATTGCTGACGTTCAGGCGTATTTTATCAGCAATATGGAGCGCGCCGTCCAAATCGGTGTTCGGAAGCAGCATTATGAACTCTTCGCCGCCCCAGCGCGCCGTGAAGTCAGTTGAGCGATTGATTGCTCCCGACAGCGTTTGGGCGACTGTCCGCAGGGCCGCGTCGCCTTGCTGATGCCCGTATGTATCATTGTAGGCCTTGAAGTTGTCGACGTCCGCGACAAGGATGCTTATCGGCTTGTTCTCCCTTGTCGTCCTGTTCCACTCCATGGTAATCCTGTCGTCGAATGCGCGCCTGTTAGGTATTGACGTCAATTGATCGTAATATGACATTTTCTCTATCAAGCGGAGCTGTTCAAGCATACGGATTTGGTTTTGCACGCGCAGCTTTACTATCCCCTCGCTGAAAGGCTTGCTGATATAGTCTACCGCGCCCAATGACAATCCCAACTCTTCGTCGGCGGTGTTGTTGAGCCCGGTGACAAAAATAATAGGTATATCACGTGTCTTTTCCAGGCTTTTCAGCGCGCCGGCCACGGCATGGCCATTCATATCCGGCATGACAATATCGAGCAAAATGAGATCCGGTTGCTGCTTTTCAGCTACTTTTATGGCATTTTCCCCGCTCTTGACCGCCAAAACCGTGTAATCGGCGTCCAGAATATGCGTCAAGGTCAAAATATTCGTATTCTCGTCGTCTACGATGAGCAAACAGTACTTCTTCTCATCTTGCATGAATGTTATCCCCCCGTGGCGTAACGCCTTAAAATTATTCCGACTATCAGCGCGCTATTCCGCATCATCTGCGTTATAACCGGACAACTTGCTTCTCAATTCTGCAAGCGTCAGGGCTGCGGCTTCAAAATCATAATCCTCTATCTGTTCGGCAAGTTTGCCGGCTCCCGGGATTGAGCGGACTTCGTCGATATAGCTCGTGCATTTTGAATTAAAACTCTCAAGCATAGGCTCAAGCTCATCAAGCAGCTCCAGCGACTTTGCGATATCGAGGTCGGCGGGCGTCGGCCGATCTCCCGGAACTTCTTCACAAATCGGGCGCAGCTCGTCGAATACCGCGTTTAATTCGGTCTTCAGAGAATCCATCAATTCGGGAGGAGGAATAGTCCCGTCCCTAATCATATCCTCCAGCTTGGCGGCGACGTCTTGCAGCGCAGTCTTGCCAATTTGCCCGGCATTGCCCTTGAGCGTATGAGACAACCTGTGAGCGAGTTTCGTATCGCCTGAGGCGAGCGCCCCGGAAATCTCCTCGTATTTATTCTGATCGCTCTTCATGAATAAAGCGTACAGCTTCTTTTGAAACTCGTCGTCATTTCGCTCCTGGCTGACGTCATCCGTCGAATCATATTTGATTTTTTCGTCCGGCAGCCATTTTATGATGATTTCTTTCAGTTCTTCAGGATCTATCGGCTTTGAAATAAAGTCATTAAACCTGTTTGCCAAAAACATTTCTTTTGCGCCCTGCACTGCGTTTGCGGTCAAAGCGACGATTGGCAGGGCTTCGAACTCGCCGCCGAGCTTCCGGATTTCCCTCGTTGCTTCTATGCCATCCATTTCCGGCATCATATGGTCCATTAATACCATATCATATTTTTTCTCTTTGACAAGCTCTATGGCTTCAATTCCCGAAGCCGCCATTTCCGCGTCGATTTTCAGCATGCCGAGCATGCCATACGCGACTCTGAGATTAAACTCATTATCATCCACCAACAGGATTTTTGCCATCGGCGCGGATATGCTAAACTCTTTTTTGCCCCCAGGCTCAATTCCGGCGTTGTCTATGGCGCTCTCTGCGATTGGTATAAGAATCGTAAAAGTAGCGCCATGCCCGTACTCGCTCTCAACCATAATGTCCCCGCCCATCATTTCAATGAACGCCTTGCTGATGGAAAGCCCCAGTCCGGTACCGGTGACTTTACGGTGCTTATCCCTGTCGACCTGGGAGTAAGCGTCAAAAATCGTCGGGATGTCCTCCTTGCGTATTCCAGTTCCGGTATCTTTGATAATGAAAGCCAGCGTATTGCCCTCGGCGCGCGCGGTCAGCTTAATGCATCCTGTTTCCGTAAACTTCACGGCATTGCCGCATAGATTCACAAGCGCCTGCCTAAGCCTTTTGTCGTCGCCATAAAGATATTCGGGTGGATCGCCTATTATTTCATACTCAAAGTCGAGCCCTTTGTTTTTCGCGATATATCTGGTCATCGAGGTAATATTGTCAATAAAGCCGCCGAACGAGTAAACTACAGGGACTAACGCAAATTTGCCGGATTCGATTTTTGACATATCCAATATGTCGTTGATAATATCCAAAAGCGCGTGTGCGGATATATTAATGTCATTGACATATCCCATCTGCCGCTCAGTAAGCTTTTCGTAGCCCAGGAGTTCAGACATGCCGGTTATCGCGTTCATTGGCGTTCTGATTTCATGGCTCATATTTGCGAGAAAAGCGCTCTTGACACGTGAGTTTTCTTCTGCCGTCACCTTCAGCCGGTCAGCTTCCTTATATGGTTTGACAAAAATGCCCGAGAGAAGAAAAGCGACTATAATGCTTAGAATAAAACCTACGGCGCCGGCGACAATCAACCCGTTGTCTATCTCGTAAGACGGACTTTCCGTGAGCGGCGCAACGACTCCCAGCCCCCAGCCTTCCGCGGATCCTTCAATCGGCCTGTAAGCGCAGATTCTCTCTTCCGCAACGCCGGAAACGACGCCCGGTAGATAATAGCGCCCTATCCCGGTTCCCCCTTGCGTTATATGAGTCACGATCTGAGCAACGTCGGCCTCGCCGCTGACAATGAGATTCTGACGGCTGGATATCCACTCCGTCCTGGGATTGGATATGAAATACCCTTCATTGTCGATAACAAAAATATGCCCTGATTCCCATATGACATAAGGCTTCAGATAAAAATGGAAATACATCCCGTCGATGGTGAACGCAACGGCGCCATCCGGAGTTCCCGGCATAGGGACTACAATATAGATTACCGTACTGTCCGGCGCGACAACGCATGTTGATGTAATTACAGCCGATCCCGTGGCAAGAGCCAGCCGGAAATAAGGATCTGCGCACAGTTCCGCATCTGCTGAATTGTTTTCGGTAAAAGCCAAAATTTCCGTACCGCCGAAAACAGTTATCCCGATAAACTGCGGGTATTGCGCCCCCGCCCTTGCATATACACCGGGCCACTCCGCCGGATCGGCGTTTGCCAGCTCGTCTGCCACAGAGCCGGCTTTGTTTTTTAAACTCTCAATTTCCAGGCTCAGCAGCCTGTCCGCCATATTGGAGGTCATTACCAGGGCCTTTTCCTGTGATTTTTCAATACCGTTTTTCACAAAAAATATACCGGCCAAACTGCTGAAAATGGTAATAGCCAGTGTTATGGAAACAATAACGGCAATCACCCTGAATCGAATATGCATAGTTCGAATCACGCCACCCTATTTTTCACATTTCATACATTTGCGCGCTTGGCACAAGTTCAAAACCTTCGTCGGCCAGTATCTTGGCAGCCTTTGCATTGTCGCCTGTGAAAACAATCGCGTACGCTTTGCCTGCGCTGCTTGTCTTCGGCGCGACAAACACATAAGCGTACTCGACTGATATGCCGGCGTCAGCAAGCACGCGAAGCGCGGAAACAAGCGCGCCGGGTTTATCGTCTACCGACACCGGAATCACGTCGATCAATTCAACGACGTATCCTTCATCCTGAAGAATTTTCAGAGCCCGGGCCGGCTTATCGACGATAAGCCTGAGGATGCCGAAATTCTCGGTATCCGCCAAAGACAGCGCGCGCAGGTCGATCCCATCCCCTGCCAGCTTCTCAAGGATACCGACAAGCTCGCCCGGTTTGTTTTCCAGAAACACGGATAATTGTTCTACTGTCATGGTTATATTCTCCTGTTATCGATGACCCGTACGGCTTTGCCTTCGCTTCGCGCTATCGTTTTTGGATTGACAAGCGTTACCTTCGCCGCAATGCCAAGCATGTTCTTTATTCTATCGCGGAGCTCCCTCTCGTGCTTTTCTATCGCTCTCACCGTACCGGAACCGGTGAACATCTCCGGCGTCAGCTCAACTCTTACTTCGAGAGTATCCGAGAGATTCTCCCTGTCCACAACAAGCTGGTAATTAGCCGACAGCCCGTATTCAATCAATACCGTTTCGATCTGCGACGGGAAAACGTTCACGCCCCTGATAATGAGCATATCATCGCTGCGGCCCATGAGTTTAGACATTTTCACCAGCGTCCTGCCGCATGAACATTTTTCGCGTCTGAGAATGCATATGTCGCGCGTCCTGTAGCGCATCAGAGGAAACGCCTGCTTCGTTATGCAGGTAAACACCAGTTCGCCTTTTTCTCCTTCCGGCAGCGCCTCTCCCGTGTCCGGATCGATGATTTCCGCAATAAAATGATCCTCGTTTACATGCATCCCGGTCTGCTCGCTGCATTCGAACGACACGCCCGGGCCGGTGATCTCCGTCAGCCCGTAGATATCATAGGCTTTTATGCCAAGCTTTTCCTCAAGTCGTTTGCGCATTTCATTGCTCCACGCTTCAGCGCCAAAAATACCGGCCTTGAGCTTTATCTTGTCGCGCAAGCCCGACTCTTCTATCGTCTCGGCCAGGAATTCCGCATAAGACGGCGTGCAGCATAGTATCGTCGCTTCAAGGTCGCACATGAACTGAAGCTGCCTGTCGGTGAAACCGGACGACATCGGCAGCGTCAGGCTTCCGATCTTGTGCGAGCCTCCGTTCAGCCCCGGGCCTCCTGTAAACAGGCCGTACCCGTACGCGACCTGAACGACGTCATTCTTCGTGCCTCCTGCTGCTGCGATGGCCCGAGCGCAGCAGTCCTCCCAAATGTCGATATCGTGCCGGGTATAAAACGCGACGATGCGCCTCCCTGTCGTGCCGCTTGTCGATTGTATCCTCACGGCGTCTCCAACCGGCACCGCCAGCAGCCCGTAAGGGTACGCGTCGCGCAGATTGTCCTTGGTCAAAAACGGCAGCTTGGGCAAATCTTCAACTGATTTGATATCGTCAGGCGTCACGCCTTTTTCATTCATCAGGTCTCTATAATAGCGGACATTGTCCCAAACATGCCTCACCTGTCCGGCCAGGCGCTCGTTTTGCAGCCTTATCATGTCGGCGCGGGGCATTTTTTCAATATCCGGCTGGTACATGTATTGCACTAATGATTATCCTCTCTTTATTGCTGCCTACTGCAAATTGCTAATCGCCGCGGCTCCGGCGCTAAACGCTGTGCGGTTCATTTCCAGGAAACGCGGCGGCACAGTCTCCTCGAGCGCCCGTATCCATGTCTCATTTGGAAAGTCGAAATACTTCGACAGCCTGCCCATCATAACGATGTTGACGGTTTTTGACGAACCGGTTGCCTCCGCTATGGCAAGCGCGTCTATCGCGTCGACTTTCGCCCCTGCCGCCTTGAATTTCTCAATAAGGTTCTCCGGGTATTTTGCGGCTCCGGTAATGACCGGTACCGGGTCTATATGCTGTGTGTTCGTCACTACCTGCCCCCCCGGCGCCAGATAATCTATCCAGCGGGCGGCTTCCAGCAGCTCGAATGAAACGAGGAGCTCAGCCTGTCCCTTGTCTATTATCGGCGAGTAGACTTTATCGCCGAACCGCACATAAGTGACCACCGCGCCGCCTCGCTGGCTCATTCCATGAACCTCGGAAACCTTCGCGTCAAATCCTTCTATAAGCAGCGCGCGGCCCATCAGCTTGCTTGCAAGCAGGCTCCCCTGGCCTCCAACGCCGACTATCAAAACATTACGTGTTTCCATATGAACTATACACCTCATTAACCGTTACTTTCTATTTGCTGCTATCCACAAGAGCCCCGAACTTGCATAACTGCGCGCATATTCCGCAGCCGACGCATAAAGTGTGGTCTATTCCCGCCTTTTTTTCCCGGTTGCTTATAGCAGGGCATCCTATTTTCATGCAAACCGCGCACCCCGTGCATTTTTCTTTGTCTACTGTCAGCGGCGGTTTTGGCTTTGTGGTTTTCAGTAGCGTGCACGGCCTTCTGGCAATAATAACCGACGGCCCCGGCGACGCCAGCTCCTCTGTGACGACCGCTTCACAGGCCTCAAGGTCATATGGGTCGATTACACGCACGCGTTCTATTCCCAATGCTCTGCACAGCGCCTCAAGATCGACTTTGCCGGCTTTTTCGCCTTTGATGCTGTATCCGGTCGTCGGATTTTCCTGGTGGCCCGTCATTGCCGTCGTCGAGTTATCGAGAATGATAACCGTCGAATCAGAATTATTGTAAGCAATATCGACAAGGCCGCCCAGCCCCATGTGCGTGAATGTGGAATCGCCGATAACGCAAACCGCGTTTTTTCCGCCCGCGCGCATAAAACCATGCAAGCCGGATATAGAAGCTCCCATGCAAACCGTCGTATCCATAGCATTGAGCGGCGCCGCTGCGCCTAGCGCATAACAGCCGATATCGCCGTGGACCGTCAGCTTTTTCTTTGATAATACATAAAATACTCCCCTGTGCGAACATCCCGGGCACATAACGGGCGGACGTGGCGGTATCTCATCTTCGATCCCCTTCCCTGTGCCATATGGCTCTCCCAGCTTTTCAGCTACGATATTTGGCGAAAGCTCGCCCACAAGCGGAAAAAGATTTTTGCCGGCGACCGCCAACCCGAGCTTCTTGCAGTGATCCTCGATCACGCTGTCGAGTTCCTCGACGACGACCAGCTTCTTGACCTTTGACGCGAAATCGCGGATTAGCTTTTCCGGGAGCGGATGGACCATGCCCAGTTTCAAAACGCTGACCCGTTCGCCGAAAACTTCCTTTACATATTGATACGGCGTACCCGACGTGATGACGCCGACTTCCGTTGCGCCCATTTCTACGCGATTGAGAAAAGTATTCTCAGCAAAATCGACCAAGTCCCGCGTCCGCTGTTCTACGAGCGGATGGCGCTGCATGGCAAATTGGGGTACCATTACATATTTCGAAGCGTTTTTCACATATTCCTTTGCCGGGGGCGCAGCTCGTTCGGATATCTCGGCCACGCTTTGCGAATGCGCTATCCGCGTACATACGCGCACGAGAACCGGCGTATCGTATTTTTCCGACATTTCGTATGCGTATTTTGTGAACTCAAGGCACTCAGCCGAATCCGCGGGCTCGAGCATCGGAACTTTAGCTGCTTTTGCGTAATGCCGCGAGTCCTGCTCGTTCTGTGACGAATGCATCCCCGGGTCGTCGGCTACCGCTATGACCAACCCGGCGTTGATTCCCGTATATGACAATGTAAATAAAGGGTCTGCGGCGACGTTCAGGCCAACGTGTTTCATCCCCGTGAAACTGCGTTTCCCCGCCAGCGACGCCCCAAATGCCACCTCTAAAGCTACTTTCTCGTTTGGCGCCCATTCGGAATAGATTTCGTCGTATTCCGATATTGCCTGCGTGATTTCCGTGCTGGGCGTACCCGGGTAGCTTGACGCAACGGCGCACCCGGCCTCGTAACAACCGCGCGCAATCGCCGCGTTACCAAGCAATAATTCTTTCATAACCTCTCCTCACGCATAAAGCAGACGGGAGCCAAACCTTTGCCGGCTTGATTCCCGGCTGCTAAGCAAGTATTCCAGCAATTCTAACACGATGCTGCATTGTTTGTCAATTTGAAAATGAGTATAGGGTGCCGGGATTCGAACCCGACACCCTATACATATGAATTTGCATATGGACTTACGCTCTATCCGGTCTGTTTTTCAAACCGCTTGCTGTCAAAAACAAGATTAGCGCACATACCAAGCGCCACGAAAACGCCGCCTATGATGTTCCGGTAAGAAACCTCGCGCGAAATTACAATATCAACTAAAACCCCGGAGAACACCTGCCCCAGAAACATGAGCAACGTCAGGTAAAACGCGGATATCTTCATTACCGTGATATTGCTCAGCAATACTACGCAAGCCCCGAGTATACCCCCAAAGTAGATATACCAGTTCGGAGAGAACACGAACCCCGAGAAAGCAGTTTCGCTGCTCCCCAAAATGAAAAATGCGACGACCGCGCCTATAAGCCCGAAGAAATAGTTGAAAAACGTGCTTGAACGTACGCTTGTCAGCTCCGCGAGCTTGCCGTTAAGCACACGGGAAAGAAGGATAGTGATCCCGGCAAGGAAAGACACAAAAACCGCAACTATCTCGAAGCTGTTGAGCATCGAAGCAATTCCGATGAGAATAAGCGCGAGTCCGATCAGCTTGCGTTTAGTAAAAGGGTATTTTGGCATATTAAAAAGCCCATAATGATCTACCGCGAGCCCCGAGAGGCTTTGTCCGAACAATGTGAGGGCGAGTATTGCCGATACGCTGATGCGGCCGAATGCTATATTGTTGGAAACGGTGGTGAAAACACCGATAAAACCGCCTGTATACAGATACCAGGGGTATCTTCCGAAAATCACCTTCTCGCGCTTGGTCAGTATCCAGGCAATGATAAAAAGTAGCCCCGTGATATGGATAATTATTGTTGCCGAGTATATCCCGTATTGTTCCGTGAGCCCCCCGTTGGAGGCGACCATGACGGAGATCAGCACCCCCGCCAGCAAAGAAAGAAAATAATACAACTTTTTTATCGGTCGAAAGCCCGATATTCACCTCACATTTCCGTGGCTTTGATGACTCTATTCATGCCCGCGCCGGCAGCGTCGGTGATGATGACCGCTTGTTTTTCCGGCAATCCCCCGAAGCAGCGCCCTGTTTCTACTGATGCATCGTGCCGGGTATCATGCTTTCGCAAGGGACGTCGACCTGGCATTTTGCGCAACCATACCGGGGATATTCCTTTTCTCTGGTTATGTCCAGAAAATCACTGCAGAGCTGATGGTCCTTCCCCTCTTTTAAGGATATTGCCTGTGCAGGGCAATGATCTATGCATGCTCCGCACATTAGACAGTATTCATAAACGCTGTCATAAAGACGTCTGTCCTTTGTGAACCCCATCTCGGTTATGATGCTGCCAAGCCGCCCGCACGTGCCCTTTTCCGTAATAATGCCTTTTGAAAGCCCGAAGGTGCCCAGCCCGCAGGCAAACGCGGCGTGCCTCTCAGACCAGTTGGAGGTTTGCTTATTCGTCGCGTTTCCGACCTTAAACCTGGAGTCCAGGATTGGAACTACACTTTGAAAACCCTCGTCCGCAATTAGTTTTTTGATATATAAGGTGAGCTCGTTGAGAAAAACCTGCCCCTCGACCCTCCCATGCAGCCATTCGCCGGCCGGCCATTTGAAATCTCTTGCGTTCGCTTCTTTGATTCTTTCGGTGTGGGGCAGGAAAAAAGAAATGACTGTCTCTGCCGTCGGCAGCCATTCGCGCGGAGGAAGAAAGTTATCTCCGATGACGTCAAGCGATTTATACTGCGCATACAACTCGTCATCCGCCGAACCAAAAGAAAATATGGGGGGTTCAAATAGTTGCATACCCGTATACGACGGGTCGATTGCGATTTGCTCCGCAACGTAGTTGCAGGGGGAGTCAAGCGTGAATTTTGCCGCGCTTGCGATTATTCCTTGCCGATCCATCTTACTGGCACCTCCCGGTCAATTGCTAATCCCGCTTTTGTAGCTGCTCATCGTATTATATCCTTGAACCCTAATTCGCCTGACCCATTATATCACATTTCTTGGCATAATCGAAAATATTAGAGCAACTGACCGTATCTTTTGACGAAAATCCCCTTAAACACCGTCACCAACGCCATGTATAGTATAATCGTCAATGCAAGCCACATGAAGAATGAAAGCGGCAGCGCTGCCAGGCCGATAGACGTGCCAAATGCTGTGAACGGGATGGCTGTCAAAACCGCGATCCCGGCAAAGGAGAGCAGCGTGACCGGCGCGGACGCATAGCTCCGCACGAACGGGATTTTGGGAGTGCGGATCAAATGGATGATAAGTGTCTGCGTCCACATGGATTCAACGAACCATCCTGCGTGGAACCCGGCGATAAATAAAGCTTGCATTGCCGGGTCGGTGATTTGGCGGAAAAACGACCCGCCGACCATTGCCGGACAGATTACAAAGTACATCAACAAGTATGTCGTGATGTCGAAAACAGAGCTTGTCGGGCCGATCCAAAGCATGAATTTGCCGATTGACGAAGCGTCCCACTTCCTTGGCACAGCGAGGTATTCTTTGTCCACGTTGTCCCACGGGATCGCGGTACAGGAGAGATCATAAATCAGATTGAGCAAAATCAGATGGATCGGCAGCATAGGCAGGAATGGCAGGAATGCGCTTGCCGCCAACACGGAGAGCATATTGCCGAAATTGGAGCTCGCGGTCATCTTGATATACTTGATCATGTTGGCGTAGGTCTTGCGCCCTTCGACGATGCCTTCCTCCAGCACCATCAAATCTTTTTCGAGCAGTATGACGTCGGCGGATTCCTTTGCTATGTCCACGGCTGTATCCACCGAGATTCCCACATCCGAAGATTTCATCGCCACCGCGTCGTTGATGCCGTCCCCCATGTAGCCAACGCTGTGGCCTCTTTCCCGCAGCGCTGTTATAACCCTTGCCTTCTGCTGCGGCGAGAGCTTGGCGAAAACGCTCACTTGTTCGGCGGTTTTGCCGAGTTCGCTGTCGCTCATGGCGTCCAAATCCGAGCCGAGCAAAATGCGGTCAACGGGCAGCCCGACCTGACGGCAGACGCAGCGCGTCACCTTGTCGTTGTCTCCTGTCAGAACCTTGACATTAACGCCATGCTCATGCATGGCTCTGATCGCGGCGGCGGTAGATTCTTTCGGAGGGTCAAGGAACGCCAGATACCCCATCAACACCATATCCGATTCATCGGCCGCAGAAAATGCGCCCACGGGAGACGGGTTCGTCTTTTGCGCCACGGCAATCACCCTCATGCCGTCCTCGTTCAGATCGTCAACTTTTTTGAGGATATACTCGCGTATGTCGTCGGTGAGCGGCTCCACATTTCCCTCATATTCGGCAAAGCTGCAGACCGACAGCATTTCCTCGACTGCGCCTTTAGTTATCATCTGCGTCTTCCCGTTAGTTACCACTACGCTCATGCGGCGGCGCACAAAATCAAATGGAATCTCGTCCACCTTTATGAACCTGTCCGCAAGCCCGCACAGTTCTTCGTGGCCTTCATCGTCCTGCTCGTCCTGCGTAGCTCTGATGATCGCGATATCCATCAGATTCTTAAGCCCGGTCTGATAATAGCTGTTCAAAAAGGCATGGCGCAATACCCGGGGGTTTTCCTGACCGTGGATATCGAGATGGTACATCAACACTACGTTATCCTGCGTGAGCGTCCCGGTTTTGTCGGTGCATAAGATATCCATCGAACCGAGATTCTGGATGGAGTTCAGGTTCTTTATGATGGTCTTTTTCCGCGACATTGCTACCGCGCCTTTTGCAAGGCAGGTAGTGACGATCATCGGCAGCATTTCCGGCGTCAGCCCCACAGCTACCGACAAAGCGAACAGGGAGGCGTGCATCCAGTCGCCTTTAGTAAATCCGTTGACGAACAGGACAATGGGAACCATCACCAGCATGAATCGGATCAGCAGCCACGAAACCGTATTGACGCCCTTTTCAAAGCTTGTCTGCACGGGCTTTTCGCTGACGCCCCGCGCCATTTCGCCAAATACGGTGTCGTCGCCCGTTGCTACTACGACGCCTATCGCGCTGCCGCTGATGACATCGGTTCCCATGAAAGCAAGGTTGGGTATTTCAGTCAGTGCGTCGTCGCTCTGCACGGCGTGCGGGATTTTTTCCACCGCCACGCTCTCGCCCGTCAGCGCCGACTGGCTTATAAACAAGTCTTTTGCATGGATGATGCGCATATCCGCCGGAATCATATCTCCCGCCGCCAGATATACGATATCGCCCACAACCACGTCCTCAATAGGTATTTCCTGCCGGCCTGTTTCCCTGCGCTGGACATTGGTGGTAGTCGTAATCATCTTCAACAAATTCTCGGCGGCGCGGCCGCTCCGTGTTTCCTGCACAAACCGCAAGGCGCCCGAAACGAGCACCATCGTCGTGATGATGATGACCGCCATAGGGTCAGATTCACCCGGCTCCGCGAGAAAAATATCAGTAAACGCCGATACCAGCGCCAGAGCGAACAGGATAGCGGTAAAGGGATTTACGAAAGCATCCGCGATGCGCTTCGGCAACGATATTTTTTTGCCGCGTGTGATAATGTTGTCGCCGTATTTGTCGCGGGATTCCTCCACATGCTCTTCGCTGAGCCCCACTGATGATGTACTCAGCTTGTCGAACAGCTTTTCGGTTTCTGCGGCTGCGGCCAAACTCATTCTGCCGCGCAATTCATCGCGGCGCACCATTTCCACGCTGAGTTTTTTGCTTTCGACTACGCTGTTTTCTTCCTTGTTCAATGGTCCGCACCTCCTCTCATTTTTTGCCGGCTGTTTTGAAGCATAATTCTCATTCTGCCCGGCTGCATCATTTTAGTTTGTTCATTTGAAACCCCTCAAGGGTCGGTTCGGCAAACAAAAATCCCCTGCTATCGCTACGAACGACGACAGAGGAAAAGCCCCTAAAAACCACGCTTCGCTTTCACAAAGCACAGTTTGCCATCGTCCAAGCTTTGGCTTCGCAGGGCAATGAAGCTGCACTATTCCACGCCTTGGTTTCGACATGGACTGTTAGCCTTCTCATCGTGTCTCCACGACTCCGCGGCAGCAACCCGTATCCCTGCGGTAGCCTCACCTACCGAAACGGAATATTCAACTAATTGCATTGTAAACCCACGGTTTTGGCTTGTCAATGGCTTTTTTGATTTGAGAGACAATAGGCGAGACAAGGTGTTACACTTCATGGGTAGCCGGAGTTACGCTCTTGCTTGCGTGAGAAAGTCGCTTGGTCGGCTTAAAGTCTAAAAATGTCCCATCCCTACCCTGGGATATGCTCCTGCCGACCTCAGCTTCCGCTCACGCTGCGCAATAGCGCAATTCCGGCTACCCCTCTGTGAATTGTAACGACAAGGT
>Ga0082212_10001638_pt1 | contig 32958 bp, 29 predicted proteins | sample TergutNt197P3_FD_71548 | JGI IMG/M metagenome (GOLD analysis project Ga0082212, IMG submission 71548) | Neocapritermes taracua P3 segment gut microbial communities from Petit-Saut dam, French Guiana - Nt197 P3 | ecosystem: Host-associated > Arthropoda: Insects > Digestive system > Gut ... | reverse complement strand
TATCTATTTTTAAAAATCGATAATCCAAATAAAAACTATAAAAAAGAATAAATGATAAAATAAGGAAAAAAAGAGAAAACTCTTAAGTTGACAGAGTTGATAAAAACTAGTAAATCTTATATAAAAATAAAGTTTTTATTAAACATAATTACAATTTATTCAAAAAGAAATTAAAACTTTTAAAAATATAATTAAATAAAAAATTTAAAAATAAACATAAGTAAAAATAAAATTAAATAAAAAATTTAAAAATAAACATAAGTAAAAATAAATTAAATAAAAAATTTAAAAATTATAGATAACATGATAGCTAATCCCCTTGAAATTCCAATAACTGACAACCATATTCATGTAGATCCTATCAATGGAGTAGGTCCAGTAAATGTAGCCAAACAATTTTACAATGTTGGTGGAAGGGTTATGATAATTCCAAATAAACCTTCATGGACAAATGGAAAAATATTTGAATTTGAAAATGCAATGAATTTAGTTATTAGCTATTGTAAAGATATAAATCAAAATACAAATGTAAAAGCTTTTCCAATTGTTGGAGTTCATCCAGCAGAATTTTCAAAGTTAATTGAAAGTGGAAAATCTATGAAAGATAGTTATAAAAGAGTGAAAGAAGCTTTAGATTATGCTAAGCTACTTGTTGAAAATAAAGAAGCTATTGGAATTGGAGAAATTGGTAGACCTCATTATGAAGTAAGTGATGAAGAAATATACTACCAAAACAAAATTCTAAAATATGGATTAAGTTTAGCTAAAGAAATAGATTGTCCAGTTCAGCTACATACGGAATCAGCTACAGCAAAACAATTTAAAGAATTTGCATCTTTTGCAGATGAAATTAAATTCAATAAAAAGAAACTTATTAAACATTTTTCAGGACCTCTGATAAGAGAAGAAGAAAACTTTGGACTAACTCCATCAGTTATGTCTGGAAAAGACAACACTAAAAAAGCTATATCTTATGGAAATAATTTCTTAATGGAAACAGATTATCTTGATGATTCAAGCCGACCTGGAGCAGTACTTGGACCAAAAACTGTTCCAAAAAGAACATTAGACTTTTTAAACAAAGAAATATTTACAGAAGAAGATGCTTTTAAAATCCACAAAGACAATGTAGAATCCATTTATGGTATTGAAATTGATTAAAAGAATATCTTTATTTTAAATAACTGTAATACAAGAAATATAGAATAAGTAATATATAAAAAAATAGTAAAAATTTAAAAAAATTATTAAAAAATAAAATAATTATTAAAAAAAAATAATTAATAAAAAAAATAACAAAAAACAATACCAGTATTTAAGAAGTAAAAAATAAAAAAAGACGATGAGCATCAAAAAATAGCTAAAAAACTCTAAACATTAAAAATTCTAGCTACTCCAACTACATTAGATGCATTTGTCCATTTTTCAAGAGCTATCATCTCAACCGGAGTTCCATTTACAATCATGACTATTGTATCATTATTATCACTAGAGAGAAATATCTGATCACCACTTACATTTCCAAGACGTTTAATAAGAAGAGTTTCTACAGGATCTTTAACAACAATTATGTCACCAATTTGAGGATTATCGGTTTTTTCAATAATAACTTTTTCTCCGTCTTGTAAAGTTGGAACCATAGAAACACCATCAACTATAATAATCATTGGCATGATATTATCTCCAAACTGAGAATGGATATTGATTGTTACATCACTAAAACCATAGCTATGAGCAATATTTCTTAATCCTTCAGTTAATGTAGTAATATTACTATCCACATTATTCATTTGACTATAGACATAAGTTTCCATTTCTGAGCCCATATTTCCAATATTTGTATTGAAAGATAATGTAAATGGATTTACACTAACATTTTCTCCATCAAGATTAACATCAATAGTTAAAGTATCGGAAAAAGTAGAAGATACTACAGTAGCACCAACAGCTATTACTACAATAATTCCTACAATTATTGTTATAAACTTTTTATTTTCGATAAAAATCACCCCATATTTATAATATTAGTAAAATTCTAATTTTGAATAACTATTATTTATACAATTTAAATTTAAATAATAATTTATTAATCTAATATTAATAATTATTTATACAATCTCAAATTTAAATAATAATTTAAATAATAATTATAATTTGAATTAATTCATATCTTAAATAATTTTATTTAATAATTTAAATAATAATTTATTAATCTAATTATTAATAATTATCTATAGAATTTAAATTTTAATAATTATAAACAAATTAATCAAATATCCTCTAATAAATCATCATGGTCTAGTAAGTCCATATTTAACATTAATCTCATGGTTTCAATATCAATTTGGCCAGGAGCTGTTACATCCCCACCAGTTGCAAAGGTAATAGGAGCATTGAATTTAGACGCTATAACTCTAGTATAACTTCCAAGTTCTCCCATAGATATAGCTATTGTATCAACACATCTAGACATAATAGCTAAAACACTAATAGTGTCTTCAAGATTTTTAGGCATAACAGCTATTTTAGCTATATCCCCTAATGATTTTTCTTCTTTGACTATCTCAAGCAATTTATCTATTGGAGGGGTTTTTTCAAAATCATGAAAAGAAATTATGGTTTTAACATTTGCATCCTTACATTTACTTAAAATGTAATTTCTAAGACAAGGGTCTGTTTGAAGTTCGATATCCATATATTTAACATATTCAATATCACAACAAGATTTAAGAATATTAATTCTTTCTTTTTCATTTCCTAAAAAATTGCCACCTTCAGTAATACTTCGATTTGTAGCTATGATTGGAAATGCAATATCATCAATAATTTCTCGAATAATTTTAGGATTAACCTCAGTAATTCCATCAATTCTAAGTTCTAGAAGATTTGCACCTTTTTTAATATAATCTTCAGCTGTACTAATAATATCTTCTTTAGTTTTTTGCATTATAGGAATAGCTATTTTTGTTTCAGAAATCAATATTCTTCCTCTTATTATGAAATTATTATTTTATTTAATAAACTTCTTAAATTTTTTATAAATCTTTAGTGATAATTAAGTATTTTTCTTTTATATAATTAATTTTTCTATTTATCTATTAGTATTTGTTAATTTATTGAGAATTTAATTAATATTTATTGATTATTAGAATTCTTAATATAAATTTTGATTTTCAATTTAAAAAAATTTTTATTTTTAAATAATAAATTTTAAATAATAAATTTTTAAATAATAAAAAACTAAGTTTTTTTTAAATTTATAAAAAAATAACATTAATAAAAACATGTTTTATTCAATTTATAATAAATAATAAATATAAAAAGGTCGTTTTTATTCAATTCTAAAACAATTAATATTTAAATAAGAATTAATAAATATTATGTTACTATAAATAAATAATATCTTATATAATTATTAAGAATATTTAAAATAATAATTTAATATTTGTATAATAATTAAAAATATTTAATAAAATAATTTAAAATTCTTATATAATTATCAAAAAATATTTGTATAATAATTAAAAATATTTAATAAAATAATTTAAAATTTTTTATAAAATTTTATTAAAAAAAGATATTATTATAAAATAATAAAAATAAATGGTGTTAAATTGAAAATAACTGCTATTGGAGCTGACATATCTAAAAATGACGTTTCTACTAGTCAGTCTCTCATTAAAAACCTTGAAAAAGATATTCTCAATCTTGTTAAAAGAGGAGCTCATAGTGCAGCTTTAACTAACATTACTGGTGATGATGTTGTAATATCAGCTTTCATAGAAGATGATTTACTTGAAGATATAAATCAAGAAATAGTAAATATTTTAAAAAATAATGCTGAAGATATTGGTGATTTAGCTGGAATATCAAAAGATCCTAAAACTGCAGGAGAAGGAATATCCTATGCTGAGGCAAAAATTCGACAAGATAGATATCCTGACGCTATAATAATTGCTTTTGATACCTATGGTGGAGAACCATTTGTAGAAGATGTTGCAAACTCATGTATTGATGCAGCTACAGGTATGCCCGGACTTACAGATATTTGCAATAAAATAGACAAAAAACAAAGAAAAATCCCTGGAGTGGGATATGTTTCAAATGAAACTGATGACCCAGTTATTGTGGCTTCAGTTGAAGATTTAGAATCTGTAGGAGTAATAGCTAGTGCTATGATTGGTGCAGCTTGTGGAAATAAAAACACATATCTTGTTGAAAGAGGTACTCCAGCTAATGTAATCCCTGGAAGTGTTATTTTCTCAGCTACAGCTTTTATGAATGGTAATATTATTGATTTAGCTGTTCCTTTCCAAGAGAGGACTAGAATATTAAAATAATTACGCTTGTTTAATTAATTTAATTATAATTATAATTTAATTAATAATTTTAATTATTTAAATTAAAAATTTTATATAAAAAATAAAAAAAATATTTATTATATATTTGTCAATTTTATAAAAAAATAATTAAAATAAATAAAAAAATTAAAAAAAATATAAAATTATTATAAAAAAATAATTAAAATAAATAAAAAAATTAAAAAAAATATAAAATTATTATAAAAAAATAATTAAAATAAATAAAAAAATTAAAAAAATTATAAAATTATTAAAAAAAAAGTTAAATTATAAAAAAATTCAACGGATAAAAAAATATAAAGAAGGGTAAAAATGATTTTATTAAATGAAGATACTAAATGTTTAGTTCAAGGAATTACTGGAAAACAAGGTTCTTTCCATACAGAACAAATGCTTCAATATAACACCAAAATTGTAGCTGGTGTAACTCCTGGAAAAGGTGGGCAAAAATTTCAAGAAGTTCCAATTTTTGATTCAATTGAAGAAGCTAAAGAAAAAACAGATGTTAATGCCTCAATAATATTTGTCCCTGCTCCATTTGCAAAAGACGCTGCATTTGAATCAATATCTCATTTAGACCTTGTTGTAATAATTACAGAACACATTCCTGTCCATGATTCAATGGAAATAATGGAATATGCGAAAAAAAAAGATGTCACAGTTATTGGACCAAATACTCCAGGAATTATCTCTCCAAAAGTTGGAAAAATGGGAATTATGCCTACACATATCTTTTCAGAAGGTGATGTTGGATTAATATCTAGAAGTGGAACATTAACCTATGAAGTAGCTAGTCAGTTAACTAGAGCGGGAATAGGTCAAAGTACTTGTATAGGTATTGGAGGAGATCCAGTAATTGGTACTAACTATTCCACAATATTGCAAAAATTTGAAGAAGATGCAGAAACAGATAAAATAGTCATGATTGGAGAAATTGGTGGAAATTCCGAAGAAAAAGCTGCAGAATACATAAAAGAACATATATCTAAACCAGTTGTTGCATATATTGCAGGAATAACTGCTCCACCTGGAAAAAGAATGGGTCATGCTGGAGCTATAATCGAAGGAAATGCTGGAACAGCTGAAAGTAAAATGAAATCTCTTGAAAACGCAGGAGTTAAAGTTGCTAAAAAACCTTCAGATATAGTTGAATTGATTAAAAAATATTAATTTTATATTTTTAAATTAAAATTTATTTAAAAATTGTATATTATAATTAAATCCATTAAAAAATAGTTTAAATATAAATAATGATTTAAATGAAAAACAAACCAGAAAGAATTTATAGTGTATATATTTTACTTGGAGGAATCCTTTGGTTTGCTACGATATTACTTCGTGACTTAAGTTTAATTAATGATTTTTACTTGAAATTCCTATTAGGAATTATGCCTAATTTTGCAGTTGTTTTTTTAGGATTTGGAATAGGAATGATTTATTTTCCCATATTAATTAAGAAAATAAATATACCTTTAAAAAAGTATTATCCTTATTTGCTATTAATTTTAATATGGATTTTTATTTTGATATCAGAATATCTACATCAAATATTCATTAACTCACCATGGGATAATTTTGATATAATAATAAGTGGTTTAGCTACTTTAATAATCATTATTATTCATAACACTTATATAAAAAATAATTAAAATAATTAAATTAACAAAAATAATTAAAATTTATAAAAAAAATAAAATAATAATTAAAATAGACCTAAAAATAATTAAAATTTATAAAAAAAATAAAATAATAATTAAAATAGACCTAAAAATAATTAAAACTTATAAAAAAAATAAAATAATAATTAAAATAGACCTAAAAATAATTAAAACTTATAAAAAAAATAAAATAATAATTAAAAAATAAAAAATAATAAAATCATAAAAATAAAAGAACATATTATAGGGGATTATATGGAAACTGATGAAATCATTCAAAAGATTAAAGATGGAGAAATAAAATTTTACCAAGTTGAACAATATTCATCAACAATAGAAGAAGCTATTGATATTAGAAGAAAATTTATTGAAAAATTTTCCAATACAAAACTTGATACAATAGCTAAATATTCACTTGATATGAAATCAGCTTCAAAGAAAAACATTGAAAATCCCATAGGAACAATACAAATTCCAATTGGAGTAGCTGGTCCATTAAAGATTAATGGAGAATATATTAAAGAAAAAGATACTAATAATAGTGTTAATAGTAATAATAATACTAATAATGATAATAATAAGGATAATAATAAATCCTATAATCCCAATAATAATGAGTTTTATGTTCCATTAGCTACCTCTGAAGGAGCTCTGGTAGCATCTGTTAATAGAGGATGCTCAACCATAACCGAAGCAGGTGGAGTAAACACTAGAATCATTGATGATAAAATGACTAGAGCTCCTGCTATAAAAGCAAAATCTGCTGCAGAAGCTGTAAAAATTAAAAAATGGTTTGAAGATAATTTTTTAAATCTAAAAGAAATAGCTGAAACTACTACAAGTCATGGAAAACTTATAAAAATTGACCCAATTCTAATTGTAGGAAACTATGTTTACCCTCGTTTGGTATATTCTACTGGAGATAGTATGGGAATGAATATGGTAACAATAGCTACTGAAAAAGTTTTAAATCTCTTACTTAATGAAACAGATGCTGAAATAATTGCACTTAGCGGTAATGTATGTGTTGATAAAAAACCATCTGCAATCAATCTTGTAGAAGGTAGAGGAAAATCTGTGGTAGCTGACATAATTATACCAGAAGAAATAGTTAAAAGAAAGTTAAAAGCCACAGCTCACGGGATTGTTGAAGTTAACACAGCTAAAAATTTAATTGGTTCAGCAGCTAGTGGTAGTATGGGTTTTAATGCACATTTTGCAAATATGATTGGAGCTATTTTTTTAGCTACAGGTCAGGATATTGCTCATGTTGTTGAAGGATCACTTGGAATTACAACTGCAGAAGATCGAGATGGTGATTTATACTTTTCAGTATCTATGCCTGATTTACCAATAGCTACCGTTGGAGGAGGAACAAATCTAAAAACTGCAACAGAATCACTTGAAATTTTGGGAGTAGCCGGATCTGGAAACGCTAAAAAATTTGCAGAAATCGTAGCTGCTACTGTTTTAGCTGGCGAATTATCTTTACTTGGAGCATTAGCAGCAGGACATTTAGCTAGAGCTCATCAAGAACTAGGTAGATAATTATGGATTTAGAAGATTTTGATTCTCTTGAAAATGAGTTAGGAAAACTAAAATATCATGAAATAGAATACCCAGAAATAGAGCTTGAAACTGATGATATTAAGTTAATATTAACTTTAAAAAAAGATTATTCTACTATAAAAGATATCGAAATTAGAAAAAAAGAATTTCTAAAAGACATGAAAGAGTTTATTGATGAATTTGCAAGTAATCCTGAATTTGATGAGTTAATGAAATATTATTAAAATAATTTATAATTAATATTAAATTTAAAACCCTTTAGGAATAATGAAAAAAATTAAAGTAGAAAAGAGCTGATTGGAAGGGGATGTGACTAGAAAATTCTAATTAAAAAAAGGGATTTAGTTAAAAAAAACAAACATCTATTGGATAAAGAAATATTAGAAAAATAGACATTGATTTATAATTTTTTATTAAAAAAATAAATTGAAAGATTAATTAAATAATTTTTTGAATAATTATTAAAAATTAAATAAAGATTTTTGTGCAGATTCTTTTTTTACTTCTTTATTATTTTCTTCTTTTGATTGATTATTATTTTTTTCTTCAGATTCTTCTCTTTTTGTTGATTTCGTTGTTTTATCAGAATCTTTAGAATCAGATGATTTAGTTGAAATTTTTGAATCAAGTGATAAAGTTTCAGGACTTGATTGTAAAGGTTCTTTTAAATTTCCTTCAATTCTATTTTTTTCTTTTTCTTTAGCGATTCTCTCTAGTTTTTCTTTTTCTTTTCGTTTAATAACAGATTTAGGAATTTTTCTTTTTCTAAATCTTTTTATTTCATCATCAGCTAAATCAAGAAAATTAGCTATATCATATGCAGTATCATCATTTTCAAACATTATTTCCATATATGGAAACATTGAAATAGCTACACTATTGGACATATGTAATTTATCAGACATTTTTTGAGCTATTCTATCTCTTAAGTCTCTTTTACCACGAGTTCTACCCATAAGAGAAAATGCCATAGATCCAGTTAATTTTGTAAATTTTTTATAAGTTTCATCTTTTGAGATAGCTACACCAACACCCATAAAATCACTAGCATATCTCCAATAAGTATAATTTCTAGTTTGCCTTGCTCTTCCAAAGTATAAATCAGCTTCACTAATCATTTCATAAGCTTTTTTTAATTCTTTTGGCTTTTCATATTCTCTAGGAATATTTTCAGCTATATACTCCATTACAAGAGTGGGATCTTCATCTAATCTGAGAGATTTTTTTACTTTATCCATACTTTTACTTTTTAAAACTCTCCTTACACTATCAAAAATATTATTAGTTTCATCTTTTTGACTAATAATATCTAAATCAGATAATTGAAGTTTTTTAGTATCTTCAGCTAAAGCTTGTAAAGTATTCAAAGCTGAACGCATATCACCATTAGAACCTAAAGCTAATGCTCGAATAGCTTCTGGATCAGCATCAATTCCTTCTTTAAGACATATTCTTTTTAAAAGAGCATTTATAGAATTTGTATGAACTTTTCCTATCTTTACAACTTGAGTTTTTGTTTTAATAGTTGTTAATCGTTTGCTATAAAAATCATTAGCTGTCATTACAATTGGATGGATACTTTCTTTAATTATTTTTCCAATTGCTCTAGTTCCCCCTCTATCATCAGTTCCATGAATCCCATCTACTTCATCAAGGATTATTAATTTATAATCAATATTATTTTTATTCTTAGATTCATTATTATTAACTTCATTATTAATAGGATTATCATTAATAGGCTTATTATTAATAGACTTATTATTAATAGACTTATTATTAGAGTTATTGATATTATATTTATTAGTGAAAAAAGATTTAGTAGTAGCAGATTCTCCAACAGTATTCATAATAATATCATAAGAACGTTTATCACTTGCATTTAACTCAATAAAATCAGAAAATTCATTAGCTATAACATGAGCAAAAGTTGTTTTTCCAGTTCCTGCTGGTCCAACAAGAAGTAAAGGAGGCTGTTTTTTACCATTTTTCCAGCTTTCTACCCAAGTTTCGACTACTTTTTTCTGTTTACCATTCCCAATAATGTCTTTAAACATTTTGGGACGATATTTTTCTGTCCAGCGCATATTTTTACCTTTTAAAAAAAATAAACATCTATTAATATAAAAATTATAAATTATAAAAATATTAGAGAATGTATTTTTTTATATAAATAATAATTTTAATTTAATTAAAGAATATATCTTTTTATAATTAAATAATAATTATAAAATTTAATTAACGAACATATCTTTTTATAATTAAATAATAATTATAAAATTTAATTAAAGATATATTTTTTTATTATAAATAATTATTAAAATTTTATTAAAAAATATTTTTATAATTAAGGGATATTATCATAAAAATTTAGTTAACAACGCTTCAAGCTGAATTCTTGGATTAGCACCTTCACGAATCCTAAAATCAGAATTTGCAATAGCATCAATTAAATTAATATAAACTTCACTATCCATATTTCCTTCCATAGCTCGTTTAGTAACATCCTGATATATCTGATTAACCATATCTTCTCCACTAGTTCCTTGTAAAACCATAGTTTCACGAAGTAAGTCTCTAGCTCCTAAAAAATCCCCAGTAAGAGCTTTAGTAATCATTTCATTAATGTCTTTTGGTTTTGCCTTTGAAACAACATCATATATTTTATCTTCAGTGATTTTTTCTTCACCTGAAGCTGCTGCTTGGAGAAGATTAACTGCTTTACGCATATCTCCTTCTGCAAAATAAACTATAGTTTCAATAGAGGTACTATCATAATCAACATTTTCTTCATTAGCTATATATTCCAAACGTTTAATTATATCTTGACCTTTTATAGGAGCAAATCTAAATATTGCACATCTTGATTGAATAGGATCTATAATTTTAGAAGAATAATTACATGAAAGTATAAATGATGCAGTTTTTGTATACATCTCCATTTCACGGCGAAGTGCATGTTGAGCATCTTTAGTCATATTATCCACTTCATCAAGGAATATTATCCTAAATGGAGCTCCAACTGGCTTTAAACGACAGAAATTTTTAATATTGGTACGTACAGTTTCAATACCTCTAGCATCAGAAGCATTCAACTCAAGAAAATTTTGGCGCCAATATTCTCCAAGAATTGATTTGACTAAAGCAAGTGCAGTTGTAGTTTTTCCAACACCTGCAGGACCAGTAAACATCAAATTTGGCATTCCTTCTTCATTTACATAGTTTTCTAATCGTTCAATAATGTGTCTTTGTCCTACAACATCTTCTAAAATTTGTGGTCTATATTTTTCTACCCAAGGTCCACTCATTAAATCACCCAATAAACATTAAACAATAATTTTTAGATAATAATTATACTATTTTCAAATTATTTATTTTAAACTAATTATTTATAATAATGATATTACTTTTCATTTTTATTTATTTTAAACTAATTATTTATAATAATTATATTACTTTTCATTTTTATTTATTTTAAACTAATTATTTATAATCTAATTATTTATAATAATTATTTTTAATAATTATTTTAAAAAAACTATTTTTATAATTTTTATTTAATTTTTGTTGTATTTAATTATTTTGTATTTAGTATAGTTCTATTAATTTAATATAAAATAGTATTTTTCCAAGCTAATGAAAAATAATTTATATACTATATAAAAGTAATAAAATAATTTATAAAACTATTATATCGTTAAAAATATAAAAAAAATAATAATAAATAATAATATATTTATATAATTTATTAATATTATTGAGAGTGTCAAAAAGTGGGGTGATATTTAGAAAAATTTGCAATTTATTTATAAATTTTTATAAATAATCTTAAAAATTTTAGAAAACCCTCCACAAAAATTTACACTCTCATATTATGAAAAAATATAAAAATATAATAAAAATTAATAAAATAATAATATATACAAAAATTTAATAAAAACAAAAAAGATATACAAAAATATCTAAAAACAAGATATACAAATAAATAAAACAAACAAAAATATACTAAAAAAAAGAAATAAAAAAACTAAATTTATTGAATTTTTTAAAAAAGTGGTTATATTGAAGGTTAAACAAAGATATCATCTTAAAAAGAAAAAATTAAAAGAAATAAAAAGAGATTTAGGTGAATATTCAAAAATAATTCCAGATAAATCCAATGTAGAATTTTTAGATGTTGATCCACAGCCATTTATTCTTGTAAATGGTGAACCTAGTGTGATTTTAATAGACAACTCCCCATTTCCAACTCTTAAAGCTGCTTTAAAAAACGATATTGGTGGAAAAAAGGTAACAGTTGACATGGGAGCTGTTAAGTTTGTAACTAATGGTGCAGACATAATGAGTCCTGGTATTGTTGCTAGTGATGAAAATGTAAAATCTGATGATGTAGTGATTATTGTAGAAGAAACACATAAAAAGCCATTAGCTATTGGAATTGCATTAATTTCTGGTGATGAAATGGTTAAAAATGATTCTGGAAAAGCTATTAAAAATATTCATTATATTGGCGATGATATTTGGAATTTGAAAATTTAAAAATATTAATGTAGTGATTTAATGGTAGAATTAAGATTCAATGCAGGAAATGTGTTTAATCCTTCAGTTCATAAAATTGGAATAATAGCACTTGGCTCACATTTAGAAAATCATGGGCCTGCTTTACCAATTGATACTGATGCAAAAATAGCTGCTTATATTGCTTTTCATGCTTCTCTTGAAAGTGGAGCTAAATTTCTTGGAATTATATATCCTGCCCATGAAATTGAAGAGATAAACCATGGCATTCATTATTCTCTTGAAGAGTTAGTATCCAACATAACAAAGACTCTTAAATCAGCTAAAAAATATTTAAAGATTGAAAATGCAATTATTGTAAATGCACATGGAGGAAATCTACCCCTAGCCCCATACCTTGATAAAATTGAAAAAGAAACTTTTTTAGATATAATTGTACTTAACAACACTATTATTGAAAATGAAGGTCCACATGGAGGTTCAGGTGAAATTTCCATGGGAAAAGTTCTTGGAATTCTTGATGAAGAAGAATTAGTTAACCAAACTAATCTTGAAATATATGGAGAAGTTGGATTGAGTCAATTTAAGCAAGCAAGAAAAAATGATTTTTCAATTGAAGAAGGAGCTTTAGATATTGAAAAAAATGGAGTTTATCTTGATATTAACTATGGAAAACAACTATTAAATTTAGCTATAAACTCTGTTCTACTTGATGTTGAAAAATTGTTAGATACATCCATTCTTAATAAATCAAATCCTAATTTCAAATAAGCTAATATAATTTATGATTTATCCATTTTTTAGATTAAATATTTTTAACCAGTTCCATTGTTATTTTGATTGTTATTATTAATAGTTTGATTATTATTATTATTATTATTATTATTATTATTATTATTATTATTGGTTTGATTGTTATTTTGAGTTTTGTTGTTATTATTGTTATTAGTATTATTAGTGTTATTATTAGTCTGATTATTAGTAATGTTAGAGTTATTAACTGAATTATTAATATTTTTGTTATAATTAATTGAATTCGAAGTATTTTTGGAATTATTAACATTATCAAGACTAAATGGATTATAAGAATCCTCAGAACTATTATCAAAATTTAAAAGATCTAAACCAAAAAATTCTCCTGTAGAAAAAGCCAGCACAGAACTTATCCCAAATGCAAAAATAGCTATTACCAACACTACAACAAATTTAGCTGATTTACTTTCACTCATAATATCACAACATAAAAAAAATTAATAATTAATTACAATTATATATATTAACTATATGTAAATAATAATATTTATAATTATCTATAAATCTATAAGAAACTACTAATATTTTTTCTATATATTATTACTAGAATAAAAATTTATTTATTAATGAAATAGCTAAAATTTTAAAAGTAAATATAATAAAATGAACAAATAATTTTAATTAATTAATAAAATAGCTAAAATTTTAAAACTAAATATATTAATGAATAAACAAATTAAATTAATAAAATAACTAATATTTTATAATTAAAAATTATAAATAAATAAATTTGATAATTGAAAATAAATATTAAGATAAAATGAAAACAATAGCTAAACAATACCAAGCTGAAATTGAAATAAAAAAATCACAATTTATTTGTAGAATATTTCCAAGTGCAAACACAAGTGAAGCAAAAGAAATTATAAAAGATATAGCTAGTAAATATAGTGATGCTACTCATAATTGCTCTGCATATCTCGTTAGTGATGGAGAAGGTTATGATGATGATGGAGAACCTAGTGGAACTGCTGGAAAACCTATGTTGAATATTCTAAAGAAAAATAAATTATCAAACATAGTAGCTATTGTAACAAGATATTTTGGAGGAATCAAGTTAGGAGCTGGAGGTCTAGTTAGAGCTTATGGTAAATCTGTAATTGAAGCTATTTCCTTAAGTGATATTGTTGAAATGGAAGAATACAAAATATACACTCTAAGATTCCAATATTCTGATATAAAAATTATTGAAAATGAAATTAGAAATTATAAGCTAAATATTTTAGATAAAATATTTGAAGAAACCATTGTTTTTAAAATAGCTATAAAAAAAGAAATCGATGAAAACCCATTTATTGAAAAAATTCAAAATAAAGGACAACTTGAATATTTAATGAATGAATATTTATCAATATAACTATCTAATTTTAAAATATTCACTATAATAACTATCAATTTATAATATTTACTATAATAACTATCTAATTTTAAAATATTCACTATAATAACTATCAATTTATAATATTTACTATAATAACTATCTAATTTTAAAATATTCACTATAATAACTATCTAATTTTAAAATATTCACTATAATAACTATCAATTTATAATATTTACTATAATAACTATCTAATTTTAAAAAAGTTCTATTAGCTATTTAAATTTGAATATTTATTAATAAAATATATCTATATAATATTATATATATATATATATATATATATATATATATTTCTATATAAATATATAATAATATAGCTATATGATTATAGTTCTATATATCTATATTAATATATAATACAATGAAATTTAATTTTTGATATTAACTATAACTACTGTTATTTAAATATTAAAATAAAAATATATATTATAAAAATGTATATTAAAAAAATATATATTAAAAAAATATTAAATTATTTAAAAAAAAATTAAATTAATTCATCGTACTGATTCAAAAACTCATTTTGAATAGATACGACCTCAGCACTTGATTTGGCATTACTATAAGCTTCAAGAAGTTCAAAATTTAGTTCGATGAATGTATGGCCCCATTTAAAACTATTCATAATATCACTAGCTTCACCCTTAAAACCAGTTATATATAATGTAGCAGCTACTGCTTCAGCTGTAGAAAGTTTACAAGCTTTTCCATAATTAACCGGACTAGCTGCTATCATAAAAGGAAGACTTCGATGATATTTAGTTAAAGCAAAAAATTTAGCTGATGAAGAAACTTTATTCCAAGAACAATCAAGCCCCACCACACCTCTTTTTTGAACTAGATTTTTATCATCAGGAGAAACAGACTTTTCGGAAAAAGGATTTAATATAATTGCTCCTCGAGGAATTTGATTAAGTTTATAAACTATTTTGCAGTAATTTAACTTTTCCATCTTATAAGCAGTACATTTCTTCTTATCACATTCATTTGCATGGAAAACAGTCAACTTTAATCGATTAACTATATTATTCATTAATATTATTTTGTTTTTATATATAATAAATCTAATGAAATTTTTGAAATGTTAATACTATTTTGAGTTAAGTACACTTAAAGAAATTATAAAGAATCTTCAAAAATATTTATCAAAAATAATAAAAATTCATTAAAAAGAAAATATTATACTTTATTTCAAATTTCAATTATATTTTTTAATTTATTAAAATTAAAGTCAGTTAGTATATCTTTAGAACTCCAATGTTTTTTACAACCAACATAATTTAATATAACACATTGAGGAGGGATTCCATAAGAAGAAATCTTCCAACCTCCTTCAATTAAATTGTTAATGCAAGCTACTCCAATAATCCCTAACTCTTTTTTCTCCTTTTTAGAAATATTTGATAAAATGTCAGAAGAATGTGAAACAATATAAACTGAAATATCTTTATAATTATAATTCTTATTATTATAATTTTTACTATTAAAATTATTATTATTAAAATTCTTATTATTATAATTATTATTATAATTCTTTTTATTATAATTCTTATTATTAAAATTCTTATTATTATAATTATAGCTGTTATTATTGTAATTATCAAAACTAAAATATAATTTTTTTCTTATTTTACCAATATTACAATTACCTTCTTCAGCATTAGAACAAACTGTGCATTTAAAACCTAAATCATCTTTAATTGCTAAACATTTATCAGAGTCTGAAATCCTCATACAAACTGGAACTAATATGGCTATTTTTTCTTTTTGTATAAAACTTTTATGAAAAATTCTATTCATAACTTCAGCTGCAAATATATTTATATAATATTCTAGCTCATTTCTCCCACAAAAAAGAATATCTTCTTTATTAATGTGGTCCTCTATGTAATTATGAATAAAATTACTAACATTAGCAGTAAATATATGTAATTCATCAGTAGCTACTTTTTCAAACCAATTAACTAATGATAAAATAGAATTTATATAAGAATTAGCTAACTCTTCATCTTTACTTAGAAGAAAATCTCTCCATAGATTCAAATGTTTTAAAGATTCATTATAATCACCAATTGATTCTAAATAGTCAAATAGAAGATTAATTTTTAAATTAAAATCGAAGGAGAAATTGTCTTTATATAATCCATTATTAGTATTTGATGAATTAAAAAGAAATTTAGTTGCTAATGGACCTCTGATTTCATCAATTTCAGTTTTAAATGACGAGTTAACAATATCTTTTTCATTCCTTAACTTAGATAGTTTAGTTAATAAATTTTGATAAAAAGGATCAAGATTAATAGATTTATTAAAATAAAGTTTCCAAAGAACACCTAAATATAATGCTTCTAGAACATATTCCTCATAATAAGAGCCCATATAAATACTATCAAAATTATAATTACTATAAATATTATTAACATTATTTAAAGAAGATTCTTTAAAATTCTCTAAAAATTGAGAATAAGATGAAATAACTTCACTAATAGCTAATTTAGATTCATCTAAAACTAAATCTGTGAATTCTTTAATTTTTTGATAAAAGTCAACTCCATCTTTAGAGCTGAGATTATATGTAATAAAATCAAAAGGTTTTTCAAAATCAGCATTATAATTAGAATTAATCGTATTGCTCATTTAAAACCTCATCTGTTGTGTATTATTGTTTAAATCTTTATTTTTCTTTGAATCTTTATTTTTAAGATTTTCACTATGTTTATCTTTCTTTAAATCTTTATGTTTATTATTATATTTATTATTATTATGTTTATCTTTCTTTTTTATTGTCACTGAATCTAAAATAAAATAAAAATGTTTTTCAATATTGTCAAAAATGGGATTTAAATCAATTTCATCTGGATTTTCAGGATAACCTAATACAACTACCTCAAAAATCTTAAACATACCATACATATAATAATTTTCAGCTAATTGTTTGGGATTAACTTTCTTAATTATTTTTTTATCAATCAATTCTTGGAAAAAAAATGTCCAAAAGTCTATTGGTTCTTCAATTATCCTCTTTTGGAAAAAATTCCTAATTTTAGGATTATGATATAACTCAATAAAAATCAATCTCATAATTTTTATCATCTTTATTGAACTGAATTGATATTTAACAGATTCTGAACCAAAGTGATATAATTTCATTGGACTTTCTTTAAGTAATTCATATTTTTGACTATTAGAAATTTCCGTTTTATTCATTTTTTCCATAAAGTGTTCAAATATTGAATCTAGGATATCTTCTTTTTTAGAGTAATGATAATATATTGAAGCATCTTTAATTCCTACTTCTTTAGCAATTTCTCTAATTGAAACTTCCTTATATCCATTTGATGAAAATAAATCAATAGCAACATTTAAAATCTTTTCTCTTGTGTTGATTTCCTTTTTATTAGCATTATCATTAATTTGAGCAATATTTTCTTTCATGTTTTTACCTATCTAGTGCTTGATAGGTATATTTTTATTTTTATTATATATAAACCTATCAGTTGATAGGTAAAAAAAATAGTATTTAAAAAATATACAATATATAATTATTATAGATATTTTATAAAAAATATAAAATATAAAAAACTAAAAAAAAGATTATTATATAATTAAAAAAAGCAATTAAATAATAAAAATAAAATAAATAAAAGAAGATTAAAGACTAAAAAAAACTAAAAATATATAAAAAACAATTTCTTTAAAAATCATCTCTTTTAATAAGCTTATAAACAAAATCATTATGTCGAACTTTTTTATCAATAGCTACAGCAACATTTTGATTTTTTTTAGCAAATTCAACAAATTCACCCTCGATTTCCATTGATTCTATTTTTTGAGTAACTGAGCCAGTTGTCTTTCCTTGGACAATTATCTCATCACCAACAGCTAAATCATCCCAAAGTTGGATTTCAGCTACATTTATTTTGGAATAATAGTTAACAACTTTAGCTATATCTTTTTTAACATATTCAGACTGATTTTCAGCACTTATTTCATAAGGACGATTGAAATAAAAACCTGTATCAAAACCACGATTAAAAACCTTTTTTAAATCATTTATCCAGCTATTTTTAAAAGAAAACATTTCATTTTCTACCATATCAATAGCTTCCCTATAAACCCTAGTTGTTGTAGCTACATAGTCACTTGCACGAGCACGACCTTCAATTTTAAAAGCATCAACACCAGTAGCTAATAGTTGAGGAACATATTCAATCATAGATAAATCATTGGGAGAAATAAAGTTAGTTTTAATGTTATTTTCATAATCATTAATATTATTTAGATTATTTAGATTATTATAATTATTATCAGATGAAGTTTCTAAAATAAATGAAGATTCAGCGTCTTCTTCATAGAAAAAGTCAGAATCTTTATCTTGAGCCATGGATAAAGTCCATTCTTTTCTACAAGGTTGTAAACATTCCCCACAATTAGCACTTTTACCATATAAACCATAGCTTAAAAAACACCTTCCAGAAACAGCCATGCACATAGCCCCATGAATAAAAATTTCAGTTTCAATAGGTGAATTAGTAGCTATTTCCCCTATCTCCCAAATATTTAACTCACGAGAAAGAATAGCTCTAGTAACACCTAATTTTTTTAATGTTTTAAGGGTTTCTATATTAGAAACGTTTTCTTGAACACTCATATGAGGATTAATACCTACATCACAAGCAAGAGAAACTAATCCAATATCTGAAACAATTAATCCATCAACTTCAGATTCTTTAATAAGTTCAAGATTGTCTTCTAAGTTCTTTATATCTTTATCCTTCATTATAGTATTTGTACAAAGATATATTTTAGAAGAATAATCATGTGCAAGATTTACAGCTTCAAAAACTTCCTTAAGAGAAAAATTAGAAACATTAGCCCTCATGTTATTTTCAGCTAATCCAATATATACTGAATCAGCACCATTTTCAAGAGCAGCCCTTAAAGATATGAAATTTCCTGCTGGAGACATTAATTCAACCATAAAACAAGTCACCTTAAATTCATCTAACAAAATAATAATAATAATAATAATAATAATAATAATAATAATAATAATATATAAAAATAAATTCCTCTCTTAATCAAACTCAAACACATACCAATATTTAAAAAATTTAAATAAAATATAATAAAAAAATATTATAAAAATATTATAAAAATCTAAATAAAATATAATAAAAAAATATTATAAAAATATTATAAAAATCTAAATAAAATATAATAAAAAAATATTATAAAAATCTAAATAAAATATAATAAAAAAATATTATAAAAATATTATAAAAATCTAAATAAAATATAACTATAACTTCTATAATTTTAGTTATGAAATTTATAATTAATCCGCTAAAATCACATTAGAAATACCTTCTTCTTTTTGAACCTTTAAGATATTATCAGCTGCAGTTTCAAGTTCACTATCATGAGTGACAATTATCATTTGAGGAAGTAATGTCATTCCTCTTAAAAGATCAATTAATTCATGTCTACGGTAATTATCTAAATGAATTGTAGGTTCATCAAGAAGAATTGTATCAATATTACCTTTTGACATAGCTTTTGTGATTCCAAGCCTTAGTGCTAAAGCAATAGCTATTTTTTCTCCACCACTAACCATATCTAATCTACTTTCACCTTCTGGTCCGAAAACAGAAATATTGTAATCATCATCAATCTTTAAATCAGAGTAATCAAAGTTAAATTGTTCAAAGAAATCTTTAGTAAATTTTTGAATAAGAGGTTTAGAACGGTTCCTTAGTTCTTTTTGGATTTTATCCTTACTATATAGGTCTCGAATATCTTTAATAAGTTTAAGATAATCTTGAACATTTTCTAATTTAGCTTTAAAAATTTCATTTTGAGTTATATTGATAGTTAAATCTTCAATGGTAGCTATAACCTCAGTAGCTTGCCCTTTAATTTCATTTATCTCCTTATTTAATTTTTTTAATTTTTCACCAGCTCGTTCACAGATGAAAACAAGGTTCTTATATCTATCTTCATTATATTTAGTATTTTTAATATTATTTTCAATAGTATCTATCTTTGAACGAATAGAATCTAATTCATCTTTTTTATTTTTGATTTGAGACTCTAAAATAGGTATTTGAACTATTACTCCTTTTAGTTGGTTATATTTCTTATCTTTTTCTTTTAAATCATTTATTCGATCTTTAAAATCATTTTCTTTAAAATCTGAAGAAAGATACTTATCATTTGAAATAGTTACTTTTAATTTTTCAACTTCAATATCCATGTTTCTTTCAATTTCCCTTAATTTATCTTTAGTAGCATGCTCTTTTCCAAGTACATCAAGAGATCCTTGTGCATGAACATACTTATCATGACTTTCCTTAGAGGTTTCTTGTAATTCTTTTAAATCTTTAACCGATAGGAGTACATTATCAAGTTTGTCTCTTGAATCTACAAACTTATTTAATTTTTTATCAATATCTTCAATTTTTTCAAGATTTTTTAAACAAAACTCTACAAGAGGAATGTTTTCAGAAATACCCTCTTTAATTAATTTTATTTCCTCAAGTTTATTTTCAAAAATTCTTTTTTCGCTTTTTAATTTCATTAATCCATTATTGATTTTTTCAATAGACTCATTATTTGACTTAATTTTACTTTTATAAGAATCGATTAATTCATTTTTTTTATCTTCAGAAATGTCAGATTTACAAACGGGACATTGATTTTCAACATTTTTAATTTCAACTAAAGGATCTTCTGCAGATTTTATTCCTTCATTTAATCTTGAAATTTCTTGAGATTTAGAAGATATTTTTTCATTAATTTCTTTTATTTTATTTTCAGTTTCAATTTTGAAATTAGTAGTATTTTCTTTAAGCTCTTTAAAATCATTGACTTCAATATTTAAAGATTTATTAGCCTTTTCAAAGAATTCATCAACATTTTTATCATTTTCTTTAATCTCTTCTTGAAGCTTAGCTTTATTAATTTCAAGTTCTTTAATAACAGCTAATTCCCCTTCAAATTTTGATTTTCTATCATTTAAATCACTTAACTTGGTTTGAATTTGAGTATATTGATTATATCCTTTTTCTTCTTTTTTAAGAATTTCTTTTTGTTTTTTGATATTGTTTAATTTTTCTAGAAACTCATCTCTATCTTTTGTTATTTGCTCAAGTTTTTTAACAGATTCTAAAAAATCAAGATAAATTGGAAGTTTAAGGGAAAATTGTTCAAGATTATTCATTTCTTTCTCTTTATATTTCAAATCCTCAAGCTGTTCTTGAAATTTCATCGTATCTTCAATTACTCTTTTTGTGTTAAGAACTTCATTGTTAAGTTGAGTATTTAATCTTTCAAAGATATTTTTTTCACTTTCGAAATCTGACTTTTCTTTTTCTTTAATCGCCTTTAAATCTTCTAATTCAAGGATTTCTTTTTCAAGTCCATTACCTTTAATTTTAAGTTCTTCTAGAACAATTTTTTTGCTTTTTAAATTATCTTTTAAATCAAAAGTTGAAGACGTACGACCTTCTAATTCTGATTTTTGATTTTCATATAAATTAATTATAGGTAAACTATTTTTCCAAGCTTTTTCAAGTCCATCAATTCCAAGTAACTTCCCAATAAGATGTTTTTTTTCGGAAGGAGATTTTCCAACTAAACTAGCTATTTCACCTTGTTGAATATAAATTGCATTTAAAAATAATTCTCCATCCATATTAAGAATAGAACGAATTTCATTATTAACAGCTGTGTCTCCAGAAGATATACGAGTTGTGCCACCATCAGAATCTTTAATAAGAAGTTCTGCTTTAGAAGCACTTCTACGGTTTCTTATTACTTTATATTCATTACCATTAGAAATAAATTCTAAAGTGACAGACATTGACTCATGAGAATTTTTGTTTTTAGTAATTCTAACCAAATCTTCAATTTTTCTTCCAGAATGCTGTTTAAAAAGAGCAAAACTAATTGCTTCTAAAATAGTTGATTTTCCAGCACCATTTTCACCAACAAGAATAGTAATCCCTGGTTGAAAATCAATAACAGTGCTTTTATGAGATTTAAAATTTTTAAGAGTTAATTTTGTAAATATCATATTATCACTAAAATTATTAATCAAATAATCTTTAAAAGTTAATTTTTAAATAAATAATTTTCACTAAAATTATCATCATTTAAGTTTATAGAGTTTTATTCATTAGATATATTATTTTAATACAATTTTTAATATAAATTTTAATAAATATTTTAAATAATATTTTAAATAATATTTTTAATATAAATTTTAATATAAATTTTAATAAATATTTTAAATAATATTTTATATAAATTTTCTTTTGGAAATTAAGATTATTAATTTGAATTTATATTTTTAGATAATTTTTTCTTATATGTTCCATTAATCATTATATTCACTATTTTCTTCAAAATTTTTTTATTTCTTAAAATCCTTATTTTCTTGGGTTAATTTTTTATCTTCTTAATTATCATTATCTTTTTTAGATAATTTTTTATCTTCATTAAATATTTCATTATAATCATTATGTATTTTTTCATCATTTCTAGCTTGTTCAATAGGTTCAATTTGAATTTTCCTTTTAATTCTATTATTTTGTTCCCTAAATTCTCTTTCAGCTATTTTTTTATATTCTTTTTCATTTTGACCAAAATATTCTTCATAAAAAGAATTAGATATTTTTTCAGCTTCTTCAATTTTATCTTTTGATAAAGAATCTAAAAGATCAATAGCTAAATTAGTAATATCTTCATTTTCAAATGATTTAAGATGATGAATTAACAAATCTCTAGGTTCAAGAGATTCATTATCTCCAATAAGTCTTTCTTCTTTAATAAGATCATCAGATTTGAAACTAGGTCGAAGCATTAAAGTAATTTTTGATAAAGATTCATTTAATCGTTTATAAACGTCACTACTATTAAAATTTCCTTTAACAACACTAACATTAACAATTGGTTTATTTTTTAAAGAAACAATATGCCTTTCTAAAGATAATAAATCAGAATCAAGTTTTTTAAATTCGATATTTGTTGAAATAAACTCTCTAGGAAGTTCAATATTGATATTTTGAACATCCGGAACATCTCCCCCCATATCTACAAGATAAAAACCTTTACCTTTCTTTTTATAGTTTTCAACTTCATTGGCTCTCCAAATTTCACTAGACCCAGGATAAACTAATTTACCTTCACCAAAATCATCCACAATTCTTTTATGAACATGTCCCATAGCATAATAATTAAAAGAACCAGGAATGTCTGCTAACTCAAGTTCATATTGAACTGGCAAATATTTGTCAATACCTTGATGAGAAACTAGAATTCTTTTTGAAAATCTCTCACTTTTTTTTGCTAATTCTTCAAGTTTTGTTTTCAAAAGAGAATTTTGGGATTTTGGAATAAAAGGAGTTCCTCCAATAAAAATATTATTATCTTCTAAAAATGAACTATTAACAATAGGATTATTTGGACTTATTAGAGTAAGACCTAATTTTCTAAAAAGAACTTGGGGAGGAAGTGCATTTTTACGTAAAATTGTATCATGATTTCCAGCTATTGCATAAAAAGGGATTTCCTCTTCTTTTATCTTCATCAATCCTTCTTGAAAAACTAAAAGAGCTTTTGGAGAAGGTTTTGCGATTTCAAACAAATCCCCACTATGAATTACAAAATCAACTCTTTCTTCAATGATTTTTTCAACAATTTCATTAAAAACATTGTAGTAATCTTCTTCTCGTTCAATCAATCCATATTGACGATAACCTAAATGAGTATCAGCTAAATGAGCAAATTTCATATTTTCCCCTATAAACATATTATATAATAATTAAAATAATTAATTTATTATATATATTTTAATTTATATATTTATTTTATAATTATTAATTTTAATAAATTAATTATTTACTTATTAATTATTTTTTTATTTCAATTTTAATAAATTAATTTAATTTTTATTTTATTAAATTTCAATTTTATTAAATTAATTATATAATATTAATTATTTTTTAATTTCAATTTTGATAAATTAATTTAATTTTTATTTTATTAAATTTCAATTTTATTAAATTAATTATATATTATTTATTATTTTTTATAATAATTAAATTTTATAAATTAGTTAATTTATAGTTATTTATATTATTTTTTATAATGATTAAATTTATTAAATTTTTAAAATTATAATTTAAAATAAAAAGTTAGATTATAATTATTATTAATGGAATCATAATTACAATAAAGTTATATTAATATATATAAATAATATAAAATTAAAGTAATACAAAATAATATATAAAAATTATAATTAATCAGATAAATTATTATAAACTAATACATGAATAATTATAATTAATATGGAAATATATAAATATTTTTATAAAATAAATAAAAATAAATGATTATTAAAGTTTTAAATAAAATATTGAATAAAATTATTAATAATCAATAATCTCCACCTAACTGTCTAAATTCTTCTTCTTGATTTTTAATTTGAATTACATCTTTCGCTTTAATAGATTGCCATTTATCAACAATGTCAATGTCTCCACCAACAGTTCTACCAGTAAATTCATCAATTTTTACAAGTGTTGGTACTCTCGCCATCATGCCTAAAACAAGAGCCTCACCAATGTTTAATGAAGGTAGCTGTTTTACAAGGTCTTCACTAAGACTTTCACTAGCTGATTGAACATGTCTTTGATCTTGAGGTTCAACTAAACGAAGAATGATCATGTTGTTGGCTTGAGAAAGAGCATCGGGATCAACAGATTTTGGACTTTGACTTACTAAGCATAATCCAAGACCAAATTTTCTACCTTCTCTTGCAATTCTACTAATCCAATATTTAGAAGAAGGGTTTCTACTTTTAGGAGCTAATATATGAGCTTCTTCCATTATAAAAAATACTGGAAAGTCAAGAGGTTTTTCATACATACTCTCTTCTTTATTGTGTATTGAAGCCTTCCTACTGCTTAGTGCATTTCTAAGGACATGACTAACAATAACTTCAGCAGCATATTCATCAGCTTGACCTAAATCAAGAACATTTACTGAACCTAATTTAATCTGTGATAAAATGTTGCCTGCGTTAATATTAAGTAAATTATAATATTTATCTTGTAAATCTTCAATTTTATTTAGAACATCCATAATCTTTGATTTATCTCCAGCCTTGATTTCTTTTCCTCTAAATTCTTCAGTATTATACCATTTTTCTAAAACATTTCTCATTATTTCAAGAAAATCAATTGTATCTGCCTCACCAGATTTTACTATTGCTTTAACTTCTTTGTAAGCTTCTCTAAAGTATCTCTCTTGAATATAAGCAGAACTAGGAATATTGGCTAAATTTTTTATCTCTGCAAATGACATATAAATTGGATTGATTATTGGTTCAATTCGATTAACCTCACCATTTTCAAATTCAGCTGAAACATATTCACTATGCATGTCAAAAATAAAAATACAACCATTAAATGTTAGAAGCCCATCAATTAATACGGATACGGTGTTAGATTTTCCAGCACCAGTCATAGCTAAAATAGCTAAATGTCTAGAAACCATTTTATTTACATCGATTTTAACATCAACATCTTCTTGACTAATAAGATTACCAATCTTTAAACCATTGTCAACTTTAAAAATCTTTTGTAAAACCTCTTCTGTAGCTATTTTAATTTCAGTTCCTGGAGGAGCAGGTGTTCGTGGAATTTTAAGATTATCATTAATATCTCCTAAAATTCGAACATTACCTTTTATATAAAAGTCTTCACCTTCTATTTCTCTAATTTTCCCAATAGTATCAGGGTCATAAATTTCCCCATTAAGTGAAACACTTCCCCTAACTAAAGACTCAATCATTCCCAATACAGTTTTTCCATCATAATTCAAAGAAACATATTCTCCTACTTTGGGCATCTCTTTTGAAATAAAACCAACATCAATAAGAGAAGTTTCACCAACACATCTTCCAATAATCATCATAACACCTTAAACATTGAAATATACATAATAATTAAATAATTAAAACCTTGAAATTATACCCATAACACATTAAATAACTAAAATATTGCAATATACCTAACTAATTAAATAACTTAAAACATTAAACTATGCTGAATAATTAAATAACTTAAAGCTCAATTATTTTTTGTAAACCTTTTTAAAATGAATAAATTCTAAATTTTCTGAAATTTTTTCACATTTAAATTTAATATAACCTAACTTTTTATATAAATATATATTTTTTAAACTTTTATATCCTGTAAATAATTTAAATTCATCAATAAAACCAATATCAATAAAATGCTTTTCAATTGATTTTAATAAGTTTCCTCCAATACCTTTATTCTGATAGTCTGGATGAACAACTAGTTTATTAATGTAAACTGTTCTTTTATGTTTGTATCCTCTTATAGATCCAATAATATTATAATCATCAGTTAAAGCTTTCAATATAATTCCATTTTCATGTTCATTTATGATTTCATCAATACTTTGCTTTAAAGGTTCAATTGAAAAATCATCATATAATTCTGCTTCACTAATATATGCCAATTTTTGCAATTTTAAAATCTCTTTTAAGTCATATAATTCTGCTTTTTTAATTATCATTTAATCCACAAGTAATAAATATTAAGAATAAATTTAAAGTATCAATAAATTAACACAATAACTCAAAACATATAAACTGAAACACCAATAATTAAAATCATAATGCTAAAACATGATTATTTAAAGCATTTCCCTTCCAGATTTTTCATAAATTCCAATAATATTAGATAATTGTTCAATATCTCTTTTTTTAATAATAACATCATGATGAGCTTTTTTAAGAAGATAAGGATATCCTTCTGTAGAATCTTTTGAAATAATACTGATTATTTCCCTAATTTTAGATTCATCAGCTTTATAAGGTAATTCAATCTTCAAAATATTCTTATTATCCTCTAGTCTAACATAAAAAATTGTAAATATTAAACTCTTAAAAAAATCATTTTCAATAGGAAATTCACGTTTAAATTGATCACTTCCACTATAAGAATATTTTGAATGAAAAGAATAACCTTTATCTCTAGTATATTTAGTAAAAATAGCCATATCGGGAATATTACTATTAAAATAATCATTAGCTATCGAAGTTTTAGAAATAGCTATAATTTTTTCTTTATATTTTAATAAATTTGATAAAGCCAATAATTTTTCAATATTTTCAAGATAATTTTCTATACTTTCAACAAAACTAGAATCATTTTTTGCTCTAATTTCTTCAAATTTATCTTTTAAATCATTATTTGCTAATTTATTAGAATAAACTTCAACATCATGATTTTCTAAGCTAGAAACTTCTTCGTTTAACTTATCTTCAGCAAAATCTAATACATCATATCTAATTTCTTGAGGAATCTCTTTTTCAAGAGGATAAGGTCGTATTAAATCACCTAAAAGTGAACCATCATATAAATAATAATCAATTTCATGAGTTTTAATAGCTTTTAAAGCATTTTTAACCTCAAATAACCCCATATAATTTCTTATCCTATCTTTAGAGAATTTACCATGAGCCATAGTATTTATATCTGAACTTTCAATTTTAGTTAGTTTGTTAGTGTAAACTAATGTTTCAGCAGCTATTGCATAAAAATAAAAGCTTAAAAACTTTTTTTCATGTTTACTCCCATCTCCAGCAGCTATTACTAAATCATCTACATATTTAGGAACTTCTTCATCTCTCCAAAACTTATAAATATCTAGATTATTATCATGATAATTATCAATTTGTTCAATAATTGTTCCTTTTTTTTCGATTGCTTTAGTATATAGAGATTCTAACATATTTATTCCATTAAAATGTAATTATTTAAAAAAAAACTAATATATAATTATATTAACTATAATGATTATTAAATATAATAATTTTATAATATAATATTTTATTAATTAATAATTAAATGAAATATAATAATTTTATAATAATAATTTTATTAATTATAATTTTATTATCTATAATAATTAATTATATTATAATATTGAATTTACACAATAAGTTATTCACACTTTCCTAATAGCTAGAACAATCTCATTTATTTTATTTTCAACGTCATCAGTTTCTTCAACAATAGTTCCAGTAACAATAACATCTGCTCCAGCTTTAGCTAAGCTGTAAGCGGTTTCTCCATCACGAATACCTCCACCAACAACTACAACCATATCATCAGTAGCTCGCTTAGTATATGTAACCATTTCAGGAGGAATATGTTCTTCTGCACCAGAACCTGCTTCAAGATAGAAAAATCTCATACCCAAAGCTTCAGCTGCCATTGCATATGCTGCAGGGATTTTTGGTTTGTTTCGAGGAACAAGTTTTGCATTTCCTACCCAACCAACAGTACCTCCTGGAGAAACAACCATGTAACCCATAGGAATTGGTTCAATACCTGCTTTTTTCACTTGTGGTGCTCCAAGAGCTTGGGCTTCTATAATCCAGTAGGGATTATTTGAATTTAAAAAGCTCATAAAAAATATTGCATCTGCATATTTACTTACATTACTAGTGTTTCCTGGAAAGATAATTATAGGTAAATCAATGTTTTCTGAAAGAGCTTTAGCAGTATTATCAACATCTTCTCCATCAACTGTAGATCCACCAAGCATTATACCATCAGTTCCTCCAGCAATAGCTGCCTTAGCTATTTCAACAGCTCCTTCAGGACTTTGTTCATCTGGATCTATTAGAGTTAAGTGAACTTTACGAGTTTTTAAAATATCTTTGATTTGAGTTTCTACTATCATGTTTAAATACCTAAAAATATTATTGAATTAATTAAATCAGTGAAATATGTATCAATTATGAATTATTATAAATATTTATTTAAATTATATTATATTTTAATGTTTTTATTTATCTTTGAACAATTTTATATAATTATTTAAATACCATATTATAAAAAAATTCTTATAAAATTACTATTAATTAAAAAACTAATAAAAAAATTTAATTAAATGTATAAAAATCTATTTAAATACATATAAATCTATAAAATATTATATTTTTAAATAAAAACCTATAACAATTTGTAAAAGATTATAAAAAGCATATAATATAAAAAAAATAAATAAAAGTGTATATTAATAAAAGTGCATATAAATATATAAAACTATATATCAATATATAAAATTATATATAAATATATATAAATATATTAAAATATATATATATATATATATATATATATATAAAAATAAATAAAAAAAATAGTATAATAATTAAAAACCTATTTCAAATACTTTTTAAAAATTAATCCTGCGAATAAATAAAACAATTCAAAAAGTATAAAAAATATAAAGGTTGAAAAGTTCAAAAACTCAAGATAAGGAATAGAAAACCCTGAAAAAGATTGATATAATCCAAATATAGCTAAAATAAAAATAGCTATTTTCATTGAAAATCTATAATCAAAAAATATCTTTAAAAATCTATTTTTTTCATATAGATATATATTGTCATTACCTAATTCATCAATTAAAGCAGAAATCATACAAATAAATAAAGTAATTATACTAAAACTTGATAATATATTCCCATTTATTCCAAACACTCCCCAAATAAGAAACAAAATTAAAAAAGTAATGAGAGTAGCAAAATGATGAATTCCATCTATTTTAAAAGCTAAAGCATTTCCAATTAAAATTCCAAGGAATATATATGTTGCATCAATATTATTACTAGATAGATATGCAATAGCTATTCCACAAAAGATTCCTAAAATAACAGCTATCAATTTATTTGATTTTTCATCATATTCATCATCAGAAAACTTCATAAGAAATCCTGAAATTGAATATAAAATAGCTATTACAATAAAATTCAATTAAAACACTCCAAAATAAAAAATAAAAACACAACACAAAATACAAAAATCATTTATAAATTTTATCTAAAGCTCCTGCATAAATTAAAGGAAATATAATAGTAACATCTCCAACAACAGAAACTAAATTTGAACCACATTTAGCTTTAGACCATGATTTAGCTTCTTCAAGTGGTGCTCCACTTAAACTACCAGTTTCATGCCTATCCATAGTAATTTGAATAGCTGCATCTACCCCACCAGTTAATAGATTAGAAGCCAAAGCATAATGCTTTGGAAGTCCCCCACCAAGAAGTATAGCTCCAACAGATTTTGCATTAAAAACAATATCTGAAAGGTCATGCATATCAGATATAGCATCTAAAATAAGGTCGTTTTCTTGAGTAAACATCCATAATTGTAATCCTAACATACTATCAATAATACCTGGTGCAAATATTGGAACATTATTCGCTGCAGCTAGTTTTAGAATCGAATTTTCATCTTCAATTAAAAGACCAATTTCATATAATAATTCTTTAATTGAAATAATATTAAAGCCATTATCTGATTTTTGAGATAAATGTTTAAAGATTTTCTCAAAAATTTTAATAGTTTCTTTTTCAAAAATTTCAAAATCCTTAGACTTAGTATAAATATCTCCAATTCTACCTAATCCCAAACCATTTAACTCATCATCATCTAAACTATATTCCCGATAATGAGATCCACCAAATGATTCTAAAAGATCATGAGTTATATTAGCTCCACTAGTTATTAAAACATCAATCTCTTTATTTTTAATCATATTAGCTATTATATTTCTAAGTCCTCCTGGAACAAGAGGTCCAGCTACACTCATAAAAACTTTCATATCCTTGTTAGATAACATGTCAGCTAAAAGTTGACAAGACTTAGCAACTCTACCTGCTCCTAAAACACCAGAATAAGAGAATTCATCAATAAGTTCATTAACTTTCATGTCTTTTTCAATATTCATTTGATTTACATTCATATTAACACATAAGTATAATAATTTTTAATTAATTAAGTTAAAAATTTATTATTTTTAATTATATTAAATTATATTAAATTATTTTTAATTATATTATATTATTTTAAATTATATTTAATTATATATAATAATATTATATTATTTTAAATTATATTTAATTATTTATTAAATAAATTATTAAACTATTATATAATAAATTTTAAATTGCTATAAATTAAAAAAAGAAATACTAAAAAATTGTTATATAAATATAATTTTTCAATTATCAAAACTAAAAGATTTTAAAGTTTTAAGCGTTTAATAATTAGTCAGTTATAATACAATATTATATCTTATTTCTTCAAAAGAAGGTGCACAACAAGAACTCACGTGTGAAGAAACAATGGAATAAGACGAATAATTTTTAAAAAAAGACTCCAATTCTTTTAATATTTTATTAATATCAGCATCTGTTTCATAAATTCTAATAGTTCCAATAAATTTATAATCTCCTGATAAAATAGGTTTTACATTATTATTTTCTAAAATTTCAATAACTTTATCAGTAATTTCCATTAAAAACACCAATTACGAAGTTTTTATTATAAAATGAAAAAATTCATTAATAATATAATAAAAAATATAATACAACAATAATAAAAAATATAATAAAAAGTAATTACTGATTCATAAAAAACTATCAAGTAATTTCAATTATTTATCTCTATCAAATACTGGAAAATCTTCTAAATTAGTTATAGAATTTACTAAATCAGTTTTTGTGATTATACCTACAGGGTAATCATTATTATCTACTAAAATCAATCGACCAATATTTTCTTTGTACATAATTTCAACAGCAATAGCTACCTTCACATTTTGATTAACAGTAACTACTGTTTTTTGCATTACATCTTTAACCTTTAATTTTTCTTTAGATTCACCTAAAGACCAAACAATATCACTTAAAGTCAATATTCCAATAACCTTATTATTTTCGATAACAGGTGCTCCATCAATGCTTTTATTTGAAAATAATATAGCTGCTTCCTTTATAGAATCATTTGGTTTTAAAAAGAGAAGATCTAATGTAGCAATATCTTTAACAGATTTTTTAGGAATACTTCTAATTGTAGTAGTTTCAAGAAGTAAAATATTATCCATATCATCCCTACCAACAATTTCTCCAATAATTCCAAGGTTGTTAACAGGAGTTGGGCCAATTACAACAGTATCTCCAAGGTTTAATTCTTTAATACTTCCCAAAACCTTAATAGCCGCTTCACATTCTCCAGGATTTGGAATACTAGTAAATTCGATTTTAGCTACAGAAACACCTTCAATAAGGTTTCCATCTTTAAACATAGGAACATTAGATTCATTATCAGTCCCAGATATATTTAAATTATGATAAGCTTCAATTGTAGGTTTATATCCACCACGAGGTCCTGGAACACCATTAACTAAACTCAAACTTCTAAGCGATTGCATTTGATTGCGAATAGTCCCAGGGTTCCTATTCATTACCTCAGCTATGTCTTCTCCTTTTATAGATTTCCCATCTGAAGTTTGATACAAGTTTATCAATGTTTGAAGAATTTCCTTTTGTACAGAAGTAAGCATCTTACCACCACAATAAATTTTTACAATTAATAATCAAATCAATTATTATAGACGTCAACTAATTTTTAAGATATATATATATATATATATATATATATATATATATATATATATATATATATATATATATATATATATATATATATATATAAAAAATATATAAATATATTTTTTTTTTTTTATATATATG
>Ga0082212_10001637_pt1 | contig 32965 bp, 49 predicted proteins | sample TergutNt197P3_FD_71548 | JGI IMG/M metagenome (GOLD analysis project Ga0082212, IMG submission 71548) | Neocapritermes taracua P3 segment gut microbial communities from Petit-Saut dam, French Guiana - Nt197 P3 | ecosystem: Host-associated > Arthropoda: Insects > Digestive system > Gut ... | reverse complement strand
CAACCACCGTCCATGCCAATACAAATAATTGTTTCATTGTGACTCTTTAATCGAAAAGTGCAAAGGTAAGTAATTTTTTTCAAAAACCATCCACGAGTATTTAAAAATTTAATACCTTTGCGTGATCTTTGTTAGCAAATGTAGTATGAAACAATATCTAAATCTTGTAGAGCGCGTTCTTCAGGAAGGGTTAAAAAAAGAAGACCGTACCGGCATAGGTACGATCAGTATTTTTGGGCATCAGATGCGATTCAACATGGACGAAGGGTTTCCGGCGCTTACGACGAAAGCGCTACATCTCAAGTCCATCATTTACGAACTGCTATGGTTTCTGAAAGGGGATACAAATATAAAATACCTTCAAGACCACGCGGTTCGTATCTGGAATGAGTGGGCAGATTCGAAGGGAGACTTAGGTCATATCTACGGATACCAGTGGCGTTCGTGGCCTGATTATGAGGGCGGATTTATCGACCAGATCAGCGAGGCCGTTCATGCCATAAAGCACAATCCCGATTCGCGGAGGATCATTGTCAGTTCATGGAATGCAGGCGATCTGAAAAACATGAAACTGCCCCCATGCCACGCTTTTTTTCAGTTTTATATCGCCGACGGAAGGCTTAGCCTGCAACTATATCAACGGAGCGCCGACATTTTTCTTGGGGTGCCGTTCAACATTGCCTCCTATACATTATTATTACTGATGATGGCACAAGTGACAGGGCTTAAAGCAGGGGATTTTGTGCACACCTTAGGCGACGCGCATATCTATCTGAATCACCTCGAACAGATACAACTGCAACTCACACGCGACCCACGACCGCTTCCTCAGATGCAGCTCAATCCTTTTGTGAATGACATTTTCGATTTTTGTTACGAAGATTTTGAACTTATTGATTATAACCCCCATCCGCATATCAAAGGCGAGGTGGCAGTTTGAATTGATAATTAACATGTAACTCGCAACATGTAACTGAAAACTATGATTACTATCATTGCAGCTGTAGCCGCGAATGGCGCGATTGGGGTTGATAACAGACTTCTCTGTCGGATGCCGAATGATCTGCGGCGATTTAAACGCCTCACCACTGGCCACACCGTGATCATGGGGCGTAAAACGTTTGAATCGCTTCCCAAAGGAGCGCTTCCTGATAGAAAGAATGTGGTTCTTTCAGGAAACACTCAGACACCCTTTCTCGGGTGCGAAAGATATGATCGATTAGAAACGGCGCTAAACATACATCAACCGGACAGCGAGATTTTTATCATCGGCGGCGCCTCTGTTTACAAACAGGCTATTGATATTGCCGATAAACTCTACATTACTTTTATTCATCACTTTTTCGACCGTGCAGATGTGTTTTTTCCTGAAATAGAGGAGTTTGACTGGAAAATGACGGATGCCGAAGATCATCCGGCTGACGAACAACATCCGTATCCTTACACTTTTGCTACATTTATCAGAAAAAAATAATTTCATTTTTGATATTATTTATTTTAAAAAGTATTATCTTTGCACCGTATTAACTTAAATAATTTTTACAATGAAACGTTTATTATTTGTATTTTCGCTTATTTTATTTGCCATAAGTGTTACTTCGGCACAGCAAAAGGAAACTATTGTAAGCGCTACCTCAGCGCAGCAAAAGGCTACAACTGCCAGCGCTACATCAACATCACAAAAGGAAGCTGTTTTCGTTATTGTAGGAGATTCAATTCATGACTTCGGAACGATTAAAGAAGCGGATGGCCCCGTGTCTCATACTTTTACAATTAAAAACGCTGGCGGAGCGCCCCTGGTCATACAAGATGTAAAGCCGGGTTGCGGATGTACCACACCCACTTGGACAAAAGAACCGATAGCAGCAGGAAAAACCGGTACTATTAAAATCACTTACGATCCAACTAACCGTCCGCAACCTTTTACTCGAAGTATTCCTGTTATCACTAACGGTTATACAGGTAGTTATATTCTTATAATCAAAGGAGTAGTCGAACCTAAAAAATAATTTTAATTTATTAAACTTATGGGTGGGAAATTATTATCTGTTTTTTGTTGCGCCCTGATTATCAACTTTTCAGTTTTAGCTCAAAATATCTCTGAAGAAGGGAAAGAGCCGGTATTTAAGCCTGTTGAAATTACCTACGATTTCGGAACAATCGGCGAAAATGACGGCATTGCCGAACATATTTTTAAATTTACAAATACCGGAACGGCGCCCCTAGTCATTAAACAAGTAACAGCGGACTGTGGATGTACCAATCCGGAATGGTCGCAGAAACCTGTTGAACCGGGCAAGGAAGGAATAATCATCCTCGCCTATAATCCAAAAGGACGCTTAGGCCCAATCAATAAATCAGCAGTCGTTTATACAAACGAAAACAATGGTTTTATGCGGCATAAACTAACCATTATCGGCAATGTAGTAGAGAAGCCAAGCGATCCGGCGGTTGCCCTATTTAAAGTATCCAACGGTATGGGCGTCGAAACTAAAAATCTTGTTTTTAAATCATTCAATAGATTGACTATCAATAAAGCGGCTACTTATATTAAAAACTATAACCGTGAAACCGTTTATTTTTCCTGGGAAAATGTGCCGGACTATATATCCATTACAATGCCCGATTCGTTAAAAGCCGAATGGCCAAGTGAAATTGTTTTTTCCATTGACGGCACAAAGACCACTGAAAAACGGGGGCGTATCACCGAAAAATGCACTTGGGTCGTTAAGAATAACCAGGGGAAAATACTCGGAAGCGAGCAGTTTTTGCTGACGGTTAATTATTTGGATGACTTCAGCAAAATGACGCCATTACAAACCGTTAGCGCGCCTGCTTTGGAAATTAAAAATACGCTTGTCGATTTTGGCTCATTCAAGAAGGGCTCATTCGGAGGAGGTACTGCAAAAAAAACGATTATCTTGACAAATACCGGCAAGTCTGACTTAGTTATCCATAGCATGAACGGAGAAGATGAAAGGGTTCATCTACCAGACTTGAAAGGAAAAACTTTGAAAGCTGGCGAATCACTAACCGTTCAGGCAACCATCAAAACCAAAGAGTTAGATACGGAAAAGTTAGATACAGAAATTTACATTGTTTGCAACGATCCTAAAGGCCCCGTCCGTCGCATCAAAGTTAGCGCAGGAGTTATTTAACAATTAAGAATTGAATAATTATTCTCGACTAACTTTCAATTTGAAATTTGAAATTATTTTAAGGTGATTCATCCCGAAAACCAAGCAGTCTATAAAGGATTGAAAGTGAATAAGGGTGTTTCGGCGCCTACTATGAATCCTTATTTTAAACGTATTCCGAAACGAAATAAACATACGGTATCGGAATACGTTTCCGGTATTATTAAAGGAGATATCACCTTGTTAAGTCAAGCTGTTACGCTCATTGAAAGCGCTAACTATGAAAACCAAATTTTGGCGCAGGAAATAATTGAAAAATGTCTCCCTCATTCCGGTTATTCGGTACGTATTGGTATTACAGGCGTGCCGGGCGCAGGTAAAAGCGTCTCTATAGATACTTTTGGTATGTATCTTATCCGACAGAGACATAAGATTGCCGTCTTAGCGATTGATCCGAGCAGTACCCGTTCAAAAGGTAGTATCTTAGGCGATAAAACACGGATGGAAGCATTGTCGCGTGAAAAAAATGCCTTCATACGCCCCTCTCCTACTGCAGGTTCGTTGGGGGGAGTAGCGCGCAAAACCCGTGAGACCATCATCTTATGCGAAACAGCAGGTTTCGACACTGTTTTCGTCGAAACGGTAGGCGTCGGACAGAGCGAAACAGCCGTTCACTCCATGGTTGATTTTTTTCTGCTCATACAATTGGCAGGAGCAGGCGATGAACTGCAAGGCATCAAACGCGGCGTCATGGAGATGGCCGACGGCATTATCATCAATAAAGCCGATGGCGATAACCTGCATAAAGCGACGATGGCCGCCGTTCATTATCGAAATGCTTTACAATTGTTTCCCCCGCCTGTATCCGGATGGACGCCGAAAGTACTAACCTATTCCGGGTATTACGCACAAGGTATTCAGGAAGTATGGGAAATGATCTACGATTATATCCTTTTTACAAAAAAGAATGGCTATTTTGATCAAAAACGCAACGATCAAGCCAAACATTGGATGTACGAAAGTATGAATAATCTGTTATATGATGCTTTCTACCATCATCCCGAAGTAGCTGCTCAACTTCCGGTCATGGAACAAAAAGCGCTAAACAACGAGATAAGCTCATTTGTAGCAGCCAAACGCCTCATGGAATTGTTTAAAAGGGGGGAGGCGAAGGACGAACTTTAAGCTATTATTTGGATACTATTTCCAGCACACTCAACAAATTCGGGTCCACAGGTTTTTCATTTTTAATTGCTTTCGCAAATGGCACAAACACGATCTTGTCGTTTTGAACGCCGATCATCACATTTCGCTGGTCTTCAAGAAGCGCCTCAATAGCAGCAACGCCCATGCGGGTAGCAAGGATGCGATCGTGCGCAGTCGGCGTGCCTCCGCGTTGCAGGTGTCCCAAGATAGAAACGCGAACATCAAATTGAGGATATTCCTTTTTAACACGGTTGGCCACACCTATCACGCCACCTTCAACGACATGTTCCGCCACAAGTACAATACTGCTGTTTTTCGTTTTTCTGATTCCTGTCCCTATCAAGTCGACTATCTGGTCTTTGTGCAAAGAGAGCTCCGGCAGGATCACCGCTTCCGACCCTGACGCAATCGCCCCATTCAACGCCAGGAATCCCGAATAACGTCCCATGACCTCAACAAAAAAAATACGATCATGGGAGTTGGCCGTATCACGAATCTTATCGACACATGCCACGATCGTATTGAGCGCCGTATCATATCCGATGGTTGTATCCGTCCCAAACAAGTCATTATCAATAGTTCCAGGGAGACCTACGATGGGAAAATCATATTTCTGCGCAAAAAAACGCGCTCCAGTCAGGGTGCCGTCACCTCCAATCACGACCAAAGCATTAATGCCATGCTTCACTATCGTATCATACGCCTTCTGCATCCCTTCGGGCGTTTTAAACTCCTCGCTACGTGCAGATTTTAGAATAGTCCCGCCCCGTTGAATGATATTACTTACATGCTGCGTCTGAAACTCTTCAATCTCATCCGCTATAAGGCCTTGGTAACCTCGATAAATTCCTTTAACAATCATCTCATTAGCAATAGCTGTGCGGGTCGCCGCGCGTATTGCTGCATTCATTCCTGGAGCATCCCCCCCCGAAGTCAAAATTCCAATTCTTTTAATTTTCAACATATTTTTATGTATTTTGTAAGTTTATAAGTTTTATGAATGTTTGTTTATTTGTAAGCTTGTCATATTGTCAGTGATCAAAATCCGCGTTTAATGCGCGTAATTCGCGGACAACTTCTTCCATAAGCCATTTAGGCGTCGAAGTAGCCCCACAAACGCCCACTTTACATACTTCCGGCGGTAATGGTTCGTTAATTTCGGAAAGATCGGAAATGAAAAAAATATTAGGATTCGATTTTTTACATTCCTCAAATAGCATTTTACCATTCGAGCTCTTCTGCCCTGCCACAAAGTAAACCCAATCGTGTTTCGACACAAAGTCTTTTATGACAGGCAACCGGTTAGCAACTTGCCGACAAATAGTATCAAAGGCCCTAAATCGTACGCCCGTTTTCATCTGGTTTTTAATGATGGTTTCGATCTGTCTAAAGCCTTCGAGTAACTTTGTTGTTTGAGAAAAAAGCGCTATTTCCTTCGAAAAATCAAGTCGCTCCAAGTCATTAGGTTGCTCAACAACAATCGCTGTTCCTTCGGTTTGTCCAACTAAACCATTTACCTCGGCATGTCCCTGTTTCCCATAAATGACCAACTGAGCATCCAAACCTTTCATCTCCTCAAAACAATCCTTGATGCGACGTTGCAGATGTAATACAACAGGGCAGGTAGCATCAATCACTTCGATATTGTTTTTCCGGGCTATCTCATACGTTAAAGGCGGTTCACCATGGGCGCGAAAGAGCATGGTTTTACCGTTTAAATACGGCAAGTCCGCTCGCGTAACCGTCTGCAATCCAAGCCTGTGAAGTCTTTCCATCTCCGGGCTGTTATGTACTATATCGCCCAGACAAAATAATTTTGTTCCTTTCTTCAACGCTTGTTCGGCACTCTCTATCGCATTCACCACCCCAAAACAAAAACCCGAATTTTGATCGATTTCAATTTGTAACATAACAATTATCAATTAGGAATTAGGCCTGCTACCTTATTGTAATAATTCAATAACCATGCTTTCTGTTCGGAAGTAGTCATTAATGAATTATCTAACTCCACGGCATCATCTGCTTTACGCAAAGGCGATATGGCTCTTGTCATATCCTGAAGATCGCGGTATTTCACATTTTCAAGAATCTTTTCATACGACACCTTTTCGCCTTTTTCTTGGAGTTCGCGCCAACGACGCATCGCGCGAATCTCGGGTGATGCCGTCACAAAAATCTTCAATTCTGCTTCGGGGAAAACGACGGTTCCAATGTCGCGGCCATCCATCACAATCCCTTTTTCTTTACCCATCCGGTGTTGCTGCTCTACAAGCGCCTTCCGAACAAAAGGTAACGCCGCTATTTGACTAACATAATCAGCGACCTCCATGCCCCGGATCTCCCGCTCCACATTCTTCCCGTTCAGGTAGGTGTCAGTAACTCCTGTCTCCGTATTGACTTTAAAAGTGATGTTAATATTGTCTATTTCTTTTTCAAGTCGATTGAAGTCTGCTTGTCCGTTCTGAATGAAACCATGCTGCCAAGCATAGAGCGTAACCGCTCTGTACATCGCCCCTGTGTCGATATAGGTATAACCTATTTCACGCGCCAAGTCCCTCGCCATTGTACTTTTCCCGCACGATGAAAACCCATCTATCGCAATAATCAAGCCCCCCCAAGTCCCTCCAATAGGGGGGATGTCAATGTTGTTCTTATTTTCACACATATAAAATCACCAATTCTTGATTATTATTTTAACTCCATAGTAAGCGTTATTTGAAGGGAGGTAGCCGATGGATGATAACGGGCCACTGCAGCGCCAATATCCAAACGAGACACCTTGACGCCGCCGCCGATTGTAAAACCGCCTAATCCGTTTCCCGAAGGGATGTTCATATCCATCCTTGTCTTTGGATTCAGACCAACGCCGAACCATAGATTGTCTGATGGAAGAAATTCTACGCCGAAAACCAAATGCTTCAAAGTCGTTTCTAAAAAATTATCCTCTTTTTGCGAAGATGAGAGGTCTTTATAATGAAACTTCCATTGATTCAGATACCTTGCCGTAACAGAAAAACGTATCGGCGCATGAGCCATCCGTTTTGTCACACCTACGTGCAAATCCCATGGAACTGGTTGACGTTCTTCGTAAAATGGTTTTAATTGAGCGCCTATATTTTTTAATGCGATGCCCAGTGAAAAGTCGTTTTCCGGATGGAAATAGCTCAAACCTGCATCGACTGCAAGCCCGAAAGAATAATAATCCGCAATTGTCGAATATAATACTTTCAAGGACAGCCCTCCGCGCCATGTATCCGAAAGACTGTATGAATAAAAAGCATGTAACCCGATATCCTGAACCGAAAAAATACCGAGTTGTTCATTGTCAATAGTCATCTCTTTCATGCTACCATAGTTGATGTATGTCGCTCCGATTCCCCAGGCGCCATATTCGCGAAAAGCCTTTGTAAACACAGCGCTCCCTACATTCACATTCGCAATATAGTTTAAGTAATTAATATTTAGCTTGCCATCCGATTCGCCGCCCAGTAGTGCGGGATTATGAAAAGCAAGCGATGGGTCGGCCTCGACAAGTGAAACAGACGTCCCACCAAGCGCACTGACGCGCGATGAAGTAGGATAACGTAACAAAGCATATCCATCGTCTCTTTCCTGCGCATTGATAAACAACGGGATACAATATGCTACTACAAACAACTTTACATATTTCATACGTACATTTATTATTTTTTATATTTCGGTCGAATGGAACTCGCATGTTCATTTATATGGGTGTATTAAGGTACATGCTCGTTTCATACGTACATATATTATATTTGCTATAACGTAAAAAAAACAAAAAAGTTATATTTCAAAAAAAAAATAGTAATTATACAATTTTTAACAAAAAATATTTGGAAATCGAAATTAAATATCGTATCTTTGCGCACAAATCTTTAAAACGTTAAAACTATGGAAATTAAGAAGACATCAAAAGCAAATTTGGAAAAGGATATATCACTGAACTACCTGATGGGGTTAGTGATTGCATTAGCTATCCTTTTCGTAGGATTTCAGTGGGGTGAAAAAGAAATTGAGGTAACACTTGATTCTGGAATAGCTGCTATCATCGAAGAAGAAGACATCGAAGCGACCCAACAAGATGATCCGCCTCCACCTGCCCCGGAGCCTGAAAAAATTGTAGCGCCAGACATCATCGACATTGTGGATGATAACATTGAGGTTGATACTTTCGACTTTGATACTGAGGACGATGCCGGCACCGCGCAAGTAGCTGTTTATGTAGCTCCTGTTGAGGTTGTGGCGGATGATGAGCCTGAAGATTTTATTTTTATGACAGTAGAGAAACAGCCGGAATTTCCGGGTGGCGAACTTGCCTTATTTAAGTGGCTTAATGACAACTTGGTATATCCTCCTATTGCTGCAGAAAGCGGCATTGCAGGACGTGTTATGTGCCAGTTTGTAGTTAATGCCGATGGATCAGTTGTGGATGTAGAGATTGTACGCGGACGCGATCCATACCTTGATAAAGAAGCCCTCCGTGTGCTGAATAAGCTGCCCAAGTTTAAACCAGGAGAGCAGCGAGGAAAACCGGTACGCGTAAGATTCAGCTTGCCTGTTACTTTTAAATTACAACAATAAGGTCAAAAAAGGTCAAATCATTTATTTAAAGGGCTGCTCTTGCAGCCTTTTTTTTATTCATCAGACAACATGCTATCATTCACCCAAATAACAGATAGAGTTGAAGCAGAAATAAACCGGTTAAATTTTGATTTATCACCGACAGAGTTGTTCGATCCTATCAAATACATTCTTACACTGGGAGGAAAACGCATCCGTCCAGCACTGACGTTGATTGCCTGCAATGTTTTCGACAATAATATTGAGCAAGCTATTAATCCTGCACTGGGCATGGAAGTATTCCATAATTTTACACTGCTGCACGACGATCTCATGGACCAGGCCGACAAGCGACGTCATCAACCTACGGTGCATAAAAAATGGAATACCAACACTGCGATCCTGTCAGGCGACGCCATGTTGATTGCCGCTTATCGGTTGATAGGCAAAACCTGCGAACCCTACCTGAAAAATATACTGGATCTTTTTTCTCGGACTGCGCTCGAAATATGCTGTGGTCAACAGTATGACATGGATTTCGAAAAACGCGCTACTGTTTCAGAAGATGAATATATGGAAATGATTAGGCTAAAAACAGCGGTACTAATAGCCTGTTGCCTCAAAACAGGGGCTATATTGGGCGGTGCGCCGGTTAAAGATGCCGAGCATTTGTATCAATTCGGCAACTATCTCGGATTAGCATTCCAACTTCAGGACGACTTACTTGATGTATATGGAAGTGTGGAGACTTTCGGAAAAAATATTGGAGGGGATATATTATGCAATAAAAAAACCTTTCTCCTGATCAATGCGATCAACTTTGCCGACCAGAAACAAAAAAATGTCATGAAGTATTATAATGATACAACAAATACTTTCAATCCTTCAGAAAAAATAGAAGTCTTCACAGATTTATACAACCAGTTGAATATCAGAGAATATACTCAACAGCATATTAATAATCTCTACTCGCTAGCCATGCAGCGCCTGACAAGACTATCTGTTAAGGCATCATCTTTAGATGAACTAAAAGGATTTTTCAACCTGCTAATACAACGCGAATCATAGTCCGCAAATTATGCACAGAAAAAAGGAGATAGAAGAATTGACATCCCCCCTATCGGGGGGGCTCGGGGGGGCTATTGATACTCATTCACATCTATACGCGGCACAATTCGACGATGACCGGCAGGAGGTTATTTGTAGGGCAAAAGATATAGGGATTCAAGCTGTTCTTATTCCTAATGAGGACGTTGGGAGTATTCGTGCGGTACGTGAATTGTGCGACTTGGAACCGAATTTTGCCTATCCTATGATGGGATTGCATCCGACAAGCGTTCAGGGAAATTATGTACATGAGATGACAATCATAGAAACGGTGTTAACTCAACGTAAATATTATGCCATCGGTGAAATTGGTATTGATTTGTACTGGGATAAGCAGTTTTTTAAAGAACAAAAGATTACATTTGAAGAACAATTACGATGGAGTATTGATCTGCAATTGCCTGTATCAATTCATTCACGCGAATCGTTTCAAGAAACACTGGAGAGTATATATAAAGTAGGCGTAACCCATCTGAAAGGCGTATTTCACTGTTTTGGCGGCACATCAGAGCAATGGAATGAAATCTCAAAACTTCCTTTTTTCTTTGTCGGTATTGGCGGTATCGTCACATACAAAAACAACCTTTTGAAGGACACCTTACATCACATTCCGGTCGAAAGAATTGTTCTGGAAACCGATTCGCCTTACTTGGCGCCTGCTCCTTTTCGTGGTAAACGGAACGAACCGGCTTTTCTTATTGAAACAGCAAAAATGTTGGCGGCTTGTTATGGCATGACTGCCGAAAAGCTGATCCACATAACAGCTCAAAATGCGCAAGATTTGTTTGCATTACCTAAAAAAAGCAGTTTCTATGATATTTATTAACATTCTAATATTCAATGTTATAACATTTATTTTATAAATTTTCATTAAAATTTATTGCTAAAAATTATTGTATGTTATAAATAATTCGTATTTTGCACGCGTTTTTGAAGCGTAAAGACATTCATTTGTTGAGGAGAGATGCTCGAGTGGCTGAAGAGGCACGCCTGGAAAGCGTGTATACGCCAAAAGCGTATCGCGGGTTCGAATCCCGCTTTCTCCGCAGAAATTTTTGTTCTGAGATGCTATAACACATTGATTAATAATATTATATAAAAAATAAGAAGTACTAATTAAAATTTAACACACAATGAAAAGAGTTTTTTTGAAATCATTCTTGGGTATTTGCGCCCTTGGAACATCAGTTGTAGCATTTGCACAAGACTTGGCTACAGTAGAAGAGAGTTTCCACCAAGCGCTTAAAATCAAATTTATCGAGGGTAGCGCCGACTTTATGAGTTCTATTGCTATCGCATTGATTCTTGGTTTAGCATTCGTATTGGAACGTATTATTTACCTGAATTTGGCGGACACAAATGCCAATAAATTGTTAAAAGGTATTGAAGCAGCACTAGACAAAGGCGATGTAGAAGCGGCAAAAGCGATTGCACGCGACACCAGAGGCCCGATTGCATCCATTGCTTATCAGGGATTAATGCGTATTGATCAGGGTATTGATGTAGTTGAAAAATCAATCATTGCTTACGGCGGCGTACAAGGTGGTCTTTTAGAAAAGAACCTGTCATGGATCACGTTATTTATTGCCATATCTCCTTCTTTGGGATTCCTTGGAACGGTTGTAGGTATGGTTATGGCGTTCGATAAAATTGAGCAGATTGGCGACATCAGTCCTACGGTTGTTGCCGGAGGTATGAAAGTGGCTTTGATCACAACCATCGGAGGTTTGATTGTAGCGCTTATACTCCAGGTTTTTTATAATTACTTATTGAGCAAATTGGAAGCCATTCTGAATAAGATGGAAGATGCTTCAATTACCCTGCTTGATATGATTATAAAATATGATGTGAAATCAAAAAATTAACATGTCATGGCTGTCTCAAAAATCAGAAAAATTTCAAGTTGGACAATGATTACAATGACTTTAATCAGTCTTGTATTATTTGGATTGTTCTTCTTTGGCGGAGTAGGAGAGCCGTATGGCGATAATAAATTTAAAAACCCAAATTACACCGGAGAGTTACTTGTTTGGTCCTATATATTACTTGCGTTATGCGCTGTTGGTTTGCTATTATTTGGCATAGTTCAGTTTGGCAGCAAATTCAAATCAAACCCCAAAACTGCCATTATAACTTTAGGTATATATATAGCTTTTGGTATCCTGCTTTTTATTGCCTACTCTATGGGGGATGGCGCTTTGTTAACTACCCTCAGAAATGCTGAATCTCAAGCTTACAACACATCGTTTTGGTTGAAGACAACCGATATGTGGCTGTATTCCATGTACATTTTATCGGGTTTGTGTATTTGTGCCATGCTTTGGGGTTCTATTAAAAAAATATTAAGTAGATAACCACAAAAAAAATAAAAAATGGCAAGAAAAAAGAGAAAAGTTCCTGCAATAAACGGCGCTTCTTCTGCTGACATCGCTTTCATGTTGCTTTTATTTTTTCTATTAACCACATCTATGGACACCGACCAGGGACTTCCCCGTAAGTTGCCCAATCCGCCAGATAAAGAAAAAATGGAAGATGTAAAAGTTAAAGAAAGGAATGTTTTGAAAGTAATGGTAAGCGGTGACGACCGAATCTTATGTGGCGACGAAGAAAATGTTTCGTTATCACGATTAAAAGAAAAGGCTAAAGAATTTATTGAAAATCCCATGAATGCGGATAATTTGCCTGAAAAAGAACTCATTGATGTTCCGTTTTTTGGTGAAATGATGGTTACTAAAAATCATATTATTTCGCTTCAGTGCGACCGTATTACCAAATACCAGACATATATTGATGTCCAGAATGAACTAGCAGCAGCGTATAATGAATTACGTGACGATGCGTGTATGAAGCAATTTGGGAAAATGTTCAAAGCGCTTGATAATGAAGAACAGCGTAATGCTGTTATGCATGTTTTGTATGTGCAGAAAATTTCGGAAGCTGAACCAAGAGATTATGGACAGAAAAAAAATAAGTAAACATTATGGGAAAATTCAGTAAATCGGGCGGACGTGAAATGCCTGAATTAAATACATCATCATTACCTGACCTCGTCTTTGCAACTTTGTTCTTCTTCATGATGGTTACAACCATGCGCGAGGTAACTCTGAAAGTTGAATTTCGTTCTCCAAATGCGACAGAACTCCAGAAATTGGAGAAAAAAACGTTGGTTACATTTATTTATGTTGGCAAACCTAAGGCTGAACTAATTGAAAAAATGGGTAGTGAGCCGCGTATTCAGCTCAACGATCAAATAGCAAATATTTCGGAAGTGGGCGCTTACATCGGCCAAGAAAAAGCGAGTATGAAAGAAGAAGACCAGCCTTTTATGACAACGTCCATCAAGGCTGACTATGAAACGCCTATGGGTATAGTCACAGATTTAAAACAGGCGCTTCGCGAAGCGTATGCCTTAAAAATCAGTTATTCGGCTAAACCTAAAGGAAAATAACAGGATTACCCTGCTATAAAAAGAAAAGAGAGTATGCCCACCATGGCATACTCTCTTTTTGTTTGCTATCTGCAACCGCCCCGTTTTATTCGGCAGGCGACTCGGATTCCTGTGTTGTGGATTCTTCAGATTCTACAACAACTTTCGGCTTACTTTCTTTTAATGATGCTGGCGCTTCTTCCTTTGCCGTCGTTGTCTTCTTGCGTGAACGACGTGTTTTACTTGTAGCTTTCTTCGATTCTTTCAGCATGTTTTCGTTGTAGTCCACCAATTCGATAAAACACATGGCAGCATTATCTCCCAAACGGTTTCCGGTCTTGATAATACGCGTATATCCGCCCGGACGTGTTGATATTTTTTCTGAAATCCTCGAAAACAACTCTGTAACAGCGGCTTTATCCTGTAAATAAGCAAATACTTCACGACGTGAATGGGTCGTATCTTCTTTTGATTTGGTTACTAATGGCTCAACATATTTGCGTAAAGCTTTTGCTTTCGCAGTAGTTGTAAAAATACGTTTGTGCATAATTAATGAAGTAGCCATGTTTGAAAGCATCGCTTGGCGGTGTGAACTTGTACGCCCTAAATGATTGATTGTCTTATTGTGTCTCATCCTTAATCTCTATCTAATTTATATTTTAAAACATCCATGCCAAAAGACAAATTTAATTTATCTAATAACTCATCTAACTCGGTCAGCGATTTCTTACCGAAATTACGGAATTTCAACAAGTCGTTTTTATTGTAATGTACCAATTCGCCTAATGTTTCAACATCGGCCGCTTTCAGGCAATTCAATGCACGAACCGAAAGATCCATATCCGAAAGTTTGGTTTTAAGTAACTGACGCATGTGAAGTATTTCTTCGTCGAACTCCTCATTTACTTCTGCATCGACTGTTTCTACTGCGATCTTTTCATCCGAGAACAGCATGAAATGATAGATCAATATTTTTGCAGCTTCTTTCAAAGCGTCTTTCGGGTGAATAGAACCATCCGTTAAAATCTCAATAATTAAACGTTCATAGTCCGTTTTTTGTTCGACGCGAAAATTTTCGACCGTATATTTTACATTGCGTATTGGGGTGTAAATCGAATCAATAGCTATCACGTTCAAAATTTTGTCCTTATCCTTTTCCTCAACTACAAATTCATGTTCATCGGCCGGTACATATCCACGTCCTCTATTGATGGTCATATCTATTTGGATTGTTGCGTTTGGATCAAGGTGACAGATTTCGAGCGACGGATTGAGTACTTCAAAACCACCTGTCAATTGTTTGCCAATGTCGCCGGCTCTGAACACTTCTTTTTTTGAAATAGAAACCGTTACAGGCACTTCGTCAATTACTTCTTCGCCATCATATTTGAAGCGTACCTGTTTCAAATTGAGAATGATATTGGTCACATCTTCAAGTACGCCAGGTATCGTTGCAAATTCATGTTCAACGCCTTCGATTTTCACAGACGAAATAGCATATCCTTCCAACGAAGACAACAAGATGCGGCGCAACGTATTACCGATGGTAATACCGTAACCGGGTTCTAACGGACGAAACTCAAACTTCCCGAAAAATGCGTCCGCTTCTAACATTAATACTTTATCGGGTTTCTGGAATGCTAATATTGCCATAATCTGATTATTTAGAATATAACTCAACTATCAATTGTTCTTTGATATTCTCCGGAATATCCGCTCTTTCCGGAAGATGCAGCAGCTTACCGCACAAGATCGATTGTTCCCATTCGAGCCAGGGGTATTTGCTGTGATTGAATCCGGAAAGCGCATTCGCAATCACTTCCAACGACTTGGAACGCTCGCGGACGCCAATCAACTGGCCTTGTTTCACAGAGTAGGAAGGGATGTTTACAACGCGACCGTCAACAGTAATATGACGGTGGGAAACCAACTGACGGGCGCCATTGCGGGTAGGAGCTAAACCCAGACGGTACACAATGTTATCCAAGCGGCTTTCCAACAATTGTAACAGCACTTCGCCGGTGATACCTTTCGAGCCGGATGCTTTTTCAAACATGTTCCGAAACTGCCGTTCTAATACGCCATACGTATATTTCGCTTTTTGCTTTTCTTTTAATTGTAAGCCATATTCGGAGGTTTTTTTACGCCGGTTTATGCCGTGTTGTCCGGGAGGATAATTTTTCTTCGACAGCGCTTTATCCGGTTTGTATATTGCTTCGCCAAACTTTCGGGCGATTTTTGTTTTTGGACCTGTATATCTTGCCATTATTAATTAATTTTCAATTTTCAATTTTCAATTATACTCTCCTGCGTTTAGGTGGACGACATCCGTTATGCGGTAGCGGGGTTATATCAATGATCTCTGTCACTTCAATGCCTGCGCTATGTATCGTTCGGATAGCCGATTCCCGACCGTTGCCGGGGCCTTTGATATAAACTTTCACCTTACGAAGGCCGAGGTCGAATGCCACTTTCGCACAATCTTGGGCGGCCATTTGGGCGGCATAAGGCGTGTTTTTCTTCGAGCTACGGAAGCCCATCTTCCCTGCCGACGACCAACTGATCACCTGCCCATCGCTGTTTGTCAGCGAGATGATGATGTTATTGAACGACGAATGTATATGCGCTTGCCCATACGCATCTACTTTTACTTTTCTTTTCTTTGCTGCGACTACTTTCTTTGCCATATTTTAACTATTATTTTGTAGCTTTTTTCTTGTTTGCAACGGTTTTCTTCTTACCGCGACGGGTTCGCGCATTGTTTTTCGTACTCTGTCCACGTACGGGAAGCCCTATACGGTGACGTACGCCACGATAACAACCGATGTCCATCAAACGCTTGATGTTCAGTTGCGTTTCAGAACGCAGGTCGCCTTCTACCTTATAATCAGCGCCAATAATCTCGCGAATCTTTGCGGCCTGGTCGTCTGTCCAGTTTTTCACTATGATATCTCTGTCGATACCTGCTTTTTCCAAAATCGAATTTGATGAGCTACGGCCTATTCCAAAGATATAGGTTAAGGCTATTTCGCCTCGCTTTTCCTGCGGTAAATCTACTCCGACTATTCTTATTGCCATAATTTAATTGTATTAATTTTCAATTTTCAATTTTCAATTTTATTCTAAAAACGTGGCTTGCCGTGTTTTTAGACTACCCCTGACGCGCTTTAAACTTGGGGTTTTTCTTATTAATCATATACAAACGACCCTTCCGTCTGACAATTTTGCAGCTCGGCGTACGTTTTTTCAAAGATGCTCTTACTTTCATATCTATACATTTTTATTATTATTATCAATAATTTTCAAATTTTAATTCTACTTATACCTAAACGCAATGCGTCCTTTCGACAGATCGTAGGGAGACATCTCAACACGCACTTTGTCGCCGGGCAAGATTTTGATATAGTGCATGCGCATCTTACCTGAAATGTGTGCTGTTATCTCGTGTCCGTTTTCCAACTCCACACGAAACATGGCATTTGATAATGCTTCGACGATCAGCCCGTCTTGTTCTATTGCTGTTTGTTTAGCCATAAATTATATATCTTTTCCTACTATTTCCTCAATATAATCAAATGTTGATAATAACTGTGGTCCTTGCAGGCGTATTGCTACACAATGCTCGAAATGCGCCGAATATTGATGATCTTTGGTTCGTATCGTCCATTTGTCCGAATTAACAACTACCTGTTTACTACCCTGATTAACCATCGGCTCAATACAGATGCACATTCCGCTACGCAGCGCTGTCCCGTTTCCTCTTTTACCATAGTTAGGCACTTCCGGGTCTTCATGCATTTCCCGTCCACAGCCATGTCCTACAAGTTCACGTACGATAGAGGTGTTCCTTGTTTCGCAGTACGTGTGTATGGCATTACTGATGTCGCCTATCCTGTTACCGGCAAGAGCTTGCGCAATACCTGCATAGAGCGCTTCTTTCGTTGTTCGCAACAGTTTTTTGTGGTATTCCGAAACCTCTCCTACACAATAGGTATAAGCTGAATCGCCAATAAAACCGTTTAAGACCGTACCGATGTCTATCGAGATGATGTCGCCATCTTGCAGAAACACCTTATCAGAAGGGATACCGTGTACTACCTCGTCGTTTACAGAGGTACATATAGATTTTGGGAATCCTTTATACCCCAGAAAGGCCGGTGTTGCGCCATGATCACGAATAAACGTGTCGGCTAACTGATCAAGAAAAAGAGTGTTTACGCCCGGCTTGATATATTTTGCAAGCTCGCCATGCGTTTTTGAAACGAGTTGGTTGGCTTCACGCATCAACTCAATCTCTTCATCTGTTTTCAGAAATATCTTCATCTATCAATAAGAAGCGGCTGCGCCTGCGCGTCCTTTTATTCTTCCGGATTTTAATAACCCATCATAATGCCGCATTAACAAATGGCTCTCCACTTGTTGTAAAGTATCTAAAACAACGCCTACTAGAATGAGCAGAGATGTTCCGCCAAAAAATTGGGAGAAACCCTGACTTACGCCGGCCATCCTTGCAAATGCAGGCAGTATTGCTACAATAGCAAGGAAGAATGCCCCCGGAAGCGTTATCCTGTCCATGATCGTATCTAAATATTCTTTAGTTGCTTTTCCTGGTTTGATACCCGGTATAAAACCATTATTACGTTTCAGGTCGTCGGCCATCTGCGTCGGATTAATTGTAATAGCTGTGTAAAAATACGTAAAAGCGATGATCATTAACGCAAAAATAAAATTATACCAAAAACCGGAAGCGTTCATAAACGATTGCAGGAACACCCCGACGTTTCCGCCTTTCGACATGCCAATGATGGATACCGGAATCATCAGGATAGCTTGTGCAAAGATGATAGGCATCACATTGGCCGCATTGACTTTCAACGGAATATATTGACGCGCGCCTCCATATTGTTTGTTGCCTACAATACGTTTCGCATATTGCACCGGTACTTTTCGCGTCCCTTGTACCAAGGCTATGGCGCCTGCAATGACAAATAGTAACAGCAATATTTCTAATAGGAACATCACCAAACCGCCGGCCTGTTCGTTCATTCGGGAGGTGAACTCCTGCATCAGCGACCGTGGCAAACGATTGATAATACCAATCATAATGATAAACGAGATACCATTACCGATGCCTTTGTCGGTTATACGCTCGCCTAACCATAGCACGAACATACTGCCTGCAGCCATAATGATAATTGACTCAATCCGGTACCAAAAGCCTATCGGCAGCGACGAACCTACGCTTGCCATCTGGTAATTCAGGTTGGTCAGGTATGCCGTACCTTGCACCATAAGGATAGCTACTGTCAGGTAGCGTGTCATCTGGTTAATTTTTCGGCGTCCGCTTTCGCCTTCGCGTTGCATTTTTTGGAACGACGGGATCAGGATCGTCACTAATTGCATCACAATCGAAGCCGAGATATACGGCATGATCCCCATCGCAAAAATGGAGGCATTCGAGAACGCGCCGCCGGAGAACATATCAAGCAACGCCATCAAACCTCCCTGAGTTTGACTGGCCAAGCCTGTTAATGCTTGTGGATCGACGCCAGGAATAACGACATACGTTCCGAACAGATAGATAGCGACATAAGATAACGTGGTTAGAATACGCTTTCTAAGGTCTTCTATCTTCGATATGTTTTTTATTGTATCAACTAATCTCATAATTACTTAGAGTTTTTTTACGGTTCCACCTGTTGCGGTTATGGCTGCTTCGGCTGTTTTGGAAAAACCATGCGCTTCGACTTCAAGAGCCGCTTTTAATTTTCCCTTGGCAAGGATTTTATATAGTTTTGTAGATGATATAAAACCGGCATTGACCAATTCGTCTTTCCCAATTTTCGTCAGATTTTTTTCTTCTGCTAATTGCTGTAAGGTTGAAAGGTTCACCGCTTTATATTCTACTCGGCTGATGTTTTTGAAGCCAAACTTGGGCAAACGGCGTTGCAACGGCATCTGGCCTCCTTCAAAGCCTATTTTATTTTTATATCCTGAGCGAGCTTTCGCGCCTTTGTGACCTCTGGTAGAAGTGCCGCCTAGTCCGGAACCGGTTCCGCGACCTATTCTTTTACGGGTTTTTATTGCGCCTGCTGCTGGTGTTAAGTTTGATAGATTCATACTTGTAATTTTTACGCGTAATTAATTATTTTTCAACAGAAACTAAGTGTTTCACTTTTCTTGTCATGCCTTCTATTGACGGAGTACATTCGTGTTCCACCGTCTTATGCATTTTTGTTAATCCCAGAGCGTCCAAAGTGCGTTTTTGGTCTTTCGGACAGCCGATACGACTTTTTATTTGCGTTATTTTGATTGTTGCCATTTTTGTATCCTCCATCTTTAACCATTAAAAACTCTTTCTACCGGAATGCCGCGATTTTGTGCTACCATATACGGGCTTCTCATTTCGTTCAATGCAGCAATAGTCGCCTTGACAAGGTTATGCGGATTGGACGATCCCTTCGACTTGGCGAGCACATCGCGTACGCCAACACTTTCGAGTACAGCGCGCATAGCGCCACCTGCTTTTACGCCGGTACCGGCTGATGCTGGACGAAGTAATACTTCTGCGCCGCCATACTTGGCCGACTGCTCATGCGGTATCGTACCATTATAAACCGGTATCTTCACTAAATTCTTCTTTGCAGCCTCGACGCCTTTCTCAATGGCTGTCGTTACCTCGCCCGCTTTGCCCAAGCCCCATCCGATGATGCCGTCTTCATTGCCTACAACCACAATGGCTGCAAATGTAAAAGTACGCCCACCCTTGGTCACTTTTGTAACACGGTTGATAGCTACTAATTTATCTTTTAACTCTAAATCGTTTGTCGATTTTACTCTGTTGTTTATTGCCATTTTCTTTAAAATTTAAGTCCACCGTTTCGCGCAGCATCCGCTAATTCTTTGATTCTCCCATGATATAAATAGCCGTTACGGTCAAAAACAACCGATTGTATGCCGGCTGCCTTTGCATTTTGGGCTATCAACGCGCCTACCTGGGTTGCCATAGCTTTCTTTGGCATCGCCTCAGTTATCTGCAAGGATGATGCAGCGGCTATTGTTTTACCTTCAGCATCGTTTATCACTTGCGCATAAATCTGCTTGTTGCTTCTGAAAACAGTCAAGCGGGGACGCTCAGCTGTTCCGGACACTTTACCCCGAATTTTTCGCTTAATCTTTAATCTTCTTTCATCTTTCGTTACCATACTGTATCTATATTTTATAGGGCTTATTTAGCCGCAGATTTACCTGATTTTCTTCTTATTACTTCACCGACAAACTTGATACCTTTTCCTTTATACGGTTCAGGCATACGAAACGACCGGATTTTGGCGCACACTTGACCTATTAATTGTTTATCAGCCGATTCGAGGATGATCAACGGGTTCTTGTTACGTTCCGTCTTTGTTTCAACGCTGACCTCTTTCGGCAACTCAAAATATATATTATGCGTATAGCCAAGTGAAAGTTCAAGCAATTGTCCTGTGTTAGAGACACGATAACCGACGCCTACCAATTCAAGTACTTTCCTGTACCCTGTTGATACGCCGACAACCATATTATTGATCAACGCACGATACAGTCCGTGCATCATGCGATGCGTCCGTTCGTCGGATGGTCTTTCCACCGTCAATACATCATTTTCAACTTTAATTGTGATGTCGGGATTGACAGTTTGAAACATTTCACCTTTAGGCCCTTTCAGGGCGATACCACCGTTTTTTTGTGTTACCGTAACGCCTGACGGTAGTTGTATGGGCAATTTTCCTATTCTTGACATAGTTGTTTCCTCCTTATTAATAGACAAAACATAAAACCTCGCCGCCAATCTTCAAATCGCGCGCTTCCTTATCGGTCATCACCCCCTGAGAGGTGGAAAGAATAGCTATACCCAAGCCGTTTAATACACGGGGAATATCTTTGTATCCTGTATATCTGCGTAAACCAGGCGATGAAATACGTTCCAATTTTTTAATTGCACTCACCTTATTGATAGGGTCATACTTCAGGGCGACCTTGATCGTACCCTGCGGTCCCTCATCTACAAACTTAAAATTAAGTATGTAGCCTTTGTCATAAAGGATTTTGGTTATCTCCTTTTTTAAGTTCGACGCCGGCACATCGACAACTCGGTGCTGCGCCTTGATTGCATTACGCAATCTCGTTAAATAATCTGCAATAGGATCTGTCATAATTTTTTACATTTAAATTGATCCGGCCTCCCCGGACAATATTTATAGTTCTCAGTTTTCAGATAATTTTTTATTTTTATTTAAAAAATTACCAGCTTGCTTTTTTCACGCCGGGAATCAACCCTAATGACGCCATCTCACGGAATTGAATACGTGAGATGCCGAATTGACGTAAATAGCCTTTCGGACGTCCGGTTATCTTGCACCGGTTGTGCAAACGAACGGGTGAAGCGTTCTTAGGGATGGACTGCATATCTTCATACAAGCCTTCCGCCTTCATCTGCGCTCTTTTTGCAGCGTACTTTGCTACTAATTTGGCTCTTTTAACTTCGCGAGCCTTCATTGATTCTTTAGCCATATTTTAATTCTTTTTTGCGTTCTTAAAGGGTAAACCAAACTCTCTTAGTAAGGCGTAACCTTCTTCGTCGGTTTTCGCAGAGGTCACAAAGGTAATATTCATTCCCAATATTTTGGTTATTGTATCAATATTTATTTCGGGAAAGATAATTTGCTCTTGTATGCCGAGCGTATAATTACCGCGTCCGTCGAGTTTACTTTCTATACCTTTAAAGTCGCGGATACGGGGAAGCGCAACACGTACAAGGCGTTCCAGAAACTCATACATCCGTTCTTGACGTAACGTAACCATCACGCCAATAGGCATTTTACGACGCAATTTAAAGTTAGAAACGTCTTTTGTTGATACGGTAGAAACCGCTTTTTGGCCTGTTATCGTCGTCAATTCTGCGACGGCTACATCAATAATTTTCTTATCCTGTGTGGCCATACCTAAACCCTGATTGATGACAATTTTCTTCAATACGGGGACTTGCATCACCGATTTGTAGCTAAATTCTTTCTTCAGTGCCGGAACAATTCGTTCTTGATACTCTTTTTTCAATGTTGCTGTTGTCATTATTTCAATTCCTCCCCTGATCGTTTAGCGTAACGTACTATTTTTTTTGTCTTTGCATTGAGCTCCCTTCCGATACGTGTAGGTTTGCCCGATTTAGGGTCTACAGGATTAAGGTTGGAGATATGCACAGAAAGTTCTGTTTCAATGCGTCCGCCCTGCGTATTTTTTGCGTTCGGTTTGGTATGCTTCATCACCTTGTTTATCCCTTCCACGATGGCGCGTTTGTTTTCGACATCCACTTCCAGCACGCGTCCGGTTTTTCCTTTATCATCGCCTGTATTCACAAAGACGATGTCTCCCTTTTTTATGTGTAACTTACTCATCTTTTTAATTTCTAATTTCAAATTACTAATCTTCTTTCTAATAATTTTCAATTTCAAACTTTCAATTATTATAATACTTCCGGCGCTAATGACACTATTTTCATATTCGTCGCACGCAGTTCGCGGGCTACCGGCCCAAAGATACGGCTTCCGCGGATTTCACCGGCCTGATTCAGTAATACGCAGGCATTATCATCGAAGCGGATATAAGAGCCATCCTGACGACGGATTTCCTTTTTTGTCCGCACAATAATCGCTTTTGAGACAGCGCCCTTTTTCATATCACTTGACGGGATCACGTTTTTTACGGCGACAACGATAATATCACCGACAGAGGCATAACGTCTGCGTGTTCCTCCCAATACGCGGATACATAACGCTTCTTTCGCGCCGCTGTTATCCGCAACAATCAATCTTGATTCCTGTTGTATCATCTTATTTTGCTCTTTCAATTATTTGTACTAACCGCCATCTTTTCGTTTTACTCAAGGGGCGGGTCTCCATAATTTTCACTTTATCACCAATTTTGCAATCATTTGTCTCATCATGCACGTGATATTTCTTCGTTTTATTGACGAACTTTCCGTAGATAGGATGTTTTTCTTTCCATTTAACCGCAACGGTTATACTTTTTTCCATCTTATTACTTAGGACAACGCCGGTTCTTTCTTTTCTTAAATTCCTTGTTTCCATCAGCCTTATTCATTAATTGTTTGCTGTTCTCTTTGATGAAGCTCCGTGATTAGACGGGCGACAGTTCTGCGTAACTGTCTGATTTTCGCAGGATTGTCTAACGGTGAGATCGTGTGGTTGATCTTCATTTGTTCGAGCGCTGCGGTCTCTACATCTACTCTCTCTCTCAATTCTTTGGTACTAAGACCTCTTACTTCTTCACTTTTCATACGCTTTCGGATTTAAAATCATAATCGCGGCGAACCACGAATTTGGTTGTTACGGGAAGTTTTTGAGCGGCTAAGCGTAGCGCTTCTTTTGCGATATCAAACGATACGCCTTCTACTTCAAAAATCATCCTACCCGGCGTTACCGGCGCCACAAAGCCCTCCGGATCGCCTTTACCTTTACCCATACGTACATCAGCGGGTTTGTGAGTGATGGGTTTATCCGGAAAAACCCGAAGCCATACCTGTCCCTGACGTTGCATATATCTTGTTACCGCTACACGCGCAGCTTCCAACTGTCTGCCTGTAAGCCATATCGTTCCTAACGATTTGATGCCGAACGAACCGAATGCCAACTGATTACCTCGTTGGGCAACCCCTTTCGCCCGGCCTTTCATTGGCCTTCTATATTTTACTTTTTTAGGTTGTAACATAATTACTTACTTAATATGATTAACGATTCGTCCTTGCTCTGTTGTCGCGATTGTAGTCGCCGCCGCCACGATTGAACCCGCCGCCGCCACGATTGAATCCTCCGCCGCTGCCGCCTCGGTTGTAGTCGCCACCACCACCGCGGTTGTAGTCGCCTCCGCCGCGATTGTCTCTATTATCGCCGCTCCGTCTGCGTTTAAAAGGTTTGTCGCCGCGACCAAAGCCGCCGCTCTGATTCTCTTTACGTCCGCCAAAATCTTTCTGTGCTGTAAACGAGGGAGCAAGGTCTTTTTTGCCGTATTGTTCACCGCGACAAATCCATACTTTGATACCCAGCAGACCTACTTTAGTCAGCGCCTCGGCTAACGCATAATCGATGTCGGCACGGAAAGTATGTAGGGGCGTACGACCTTCCTTATACATCTCCGAACGAGCCATCTCAGCGCCGTTCAATCGTCCTGAAATCAGCACTTTGATTCCTTCGGCGCCCATACGCATCGTCGAGGCGATAGCCGTTTTTACCGCTCGACGATAGGCGATCTTGCCTTCTAACTGACGGGCGATATTGGAAGCAACAATCACAGCATCCAATTCGGGACGCTTAATTTCATAGATGTTGATCTGAACTTCCTTGTCTGTAATCTTTTTCAACTCTTCTTTCAGTTTATCTACTTCCGAGCCGGCTTTGCCGATGATGATACCCGGACGCGATGTACACACCGTGATGGTCACAAGCTTCAGCGTCCGTTCGATGACAATACGCGACACGCTCGCCTTTGCCAGACGGGCATTTAAATATTTTCGAATCTTGCTATCTTCAAGCAATATATCGCCATAATTCCTTCCACCGTACCAATTGGAATCCCATCCACGGATAATTCCTAAACGATTACTTATCGGATTTACTTTTTGTCCCATCTGTAATTAATTTTGACTTTCATTATTGTTTTCGGTTTCATTATTAACAACTGCCTTAGTGTCAACAAACAGTGTAACGTGGTTTGAGCGTTTGCGGATGCGGTAACCACGGCCTTGCGGCGCCGGACGCATCCTTTTCAGTGTTGTTGAGCAATCGACATTGACTGCGCTCACAAATAAGACGCCGGTTTCGGCTTTACGCGCATTTTTTGCTTCCCAGTTGGCGATAGCTGATCGGAGCAGTTTTTCTACTTTTGCCGCTGCTTCTTTGTTGGAAAATTTCAACACGCCTAATGCGCGGAATACTTCCATACCGCGGATCATGTCCACCACTAAACGCATCTTACGTGGCGAACTCGGTACATTGTTTAATTTTGCAAAAGATACGCTCTTTAGCGCTTCTTTTTTTGCTTCTGCTGAATTTCTCTTTCTTGCACCCATAGTCTTTATCTTTTATTACCGGCATGGCCGCGGAAGATGCGCGTCGGCGAAAATTCTCCCAGTTTATGACCTACCATATTCTCGGTGATGAACACCGGAATGAACTTATTCCCATTATGTACAGCTACCGTATGGCCAACGAAATCCGGCGAGATCATGGATGCGCGCGCCCACGTTTTGATGACTGCTTTTTTGCCCGATTCATTCATAGCCAGGATTCTTTTTTCCAGCTTTATATTGATATACGGACCTTTTTTTAATGAACGACTCATATTTTTCTTTCAATTAATCAGTTTACTTTTTCCTTCTTTCAATGATATAGCGTGAAGAGGGTTTCTTCGGGGCTCTTGTCTTCAAACCCTTAGCATACAAGCCTTTACGTGAACGGGGATGACCGCCTGTGGCGCGTCCTTCGCCGCCGCCCATGGGATGGTCAACCGGATTCATCACGACGCCACGGTTCCGGGGACGACGTCCTAACCACCGTGAGCGACCGGCTTTACCTGATTTTTCAAGCGCATGGTCTGAGTTACACACGCTACCTATGGTCGCCTTACAAGCCGACAGCACCTTTCTGATTTCGCCCGAAGGCATCTTGATGATAGCATAACCGCCCTCTTTAGAAGTCAGTTGCGCAAAAGCGCCCGCCGAACGAACCATCTTAGCGCCCTGTCCCGGACGAAGTTCAATATTGTGGATAATCGTTCCAACAGGTATCATCTGCATCGGCAACGAATTACCAATCTCTGGGGCAGCCTTGCTGCCCGACATCACTGTCTGACCTACTTCCAGTCCGTTTGGAGCAACGATATAACTCTTTTCTCCGTCGGCATAATACAACAGCGCGATACGTGAGGTGCGGTTCGGATCGTATTCGATCGACTTCACGATTGCAGGAATGTCATCTTTGCTTCTCTTGAAGTCGATAAAACGATAACGGCGTTTGTGGCCTCCACCGATGTAACGCATCGTCATCTTACCGGTATTGTTGCGTCCGCCTGTTCTGTTTTTACCTGTTACAAGAGACTTCTCCGGCGTCGATACAGTGATCTTATCAAAAGCGCCGATAATCTTGTGTCTTTGCCCTGGGGTCGTGGGCTTTAATTTACGTATTCCCATCTCTACTATTAAATGTTACTGAAGAAGTCGATTGTCTCACCTTCTTGTAATGTTACTATTGCTTTTTTAAAAGCGTCCTGTCTGCCGCTGACAACGCCCGATTTCGTATAACGGCTTTTCTTTTTACCGGTATAATTCATCGTGTTTACATCGACCACAGTCACCTGATACATAGCCTCTACAGCCTCTTTTATCTCTAGCTTGTTCGCATCCGGCGAAACACGGAAGCCAAAACGGTTTGGAAATTTTCCTGTGATAGCCGTCAATTTTTCCGTTACAATCGGTTTAATAATTATTCCCATACTGTTTTCCTCCTTATGCTTTTAAATAATCTTCAATGATAGACAATGCGCTTTCAGTAAAAAGCAGGTTAGCCGCATCCAACACTTTGTAGGTGTTGAGTTCGGAAACCGTCACTACCTTGGCTGTTGTCAGGTTACGCGCCGAAAGAAATATCGTTTTGTTGTTTTCAGGCAATACCAAAAGATTTTTCTTGCCGGTCAGCTTTAGATCATTTATAAAAGTAATAAACTCCTTTGTCTTAGGCGCTTCCATCGTAAAATCTTCAACGATAGTGATAGCGTTATCTAATGCTTTGTACGACAGCGCTGATTTACGCGCCAGCGCTTTCACCTTTTTGTTCAGTTTAAAACTGTAATCCCGCGGTTTAGGCCCGAAAACACGACCCCCACCCACTAATACAGGCGACTTAATATCACCTCTGCGAGCACCGCCACCGCCTTTCTGGCGAATCAGCTTGTGCGTGCTTCCTGTTATCTCGCTTCTCTCTTTCGCCTTGTGCGTGCCTTGCCGACTATTTGCCATAAACTGCTTTACGTCTAAATAGATGGCGTGATCATTCGGTTCAATTCCAAAAACCGTGTCGTTAAGCGTCACCGTTCTACCGGTATCTTCGCCCTTTTTATTAAATACTGTCAGTTGCATAGCTTACACTCTTATTAATAAAATTGAACCATTAGCGCCCGGCACCGAGCCTTTGACCATCAATATGTTCTGCTCGGGCAGCACTTTCACCACCTGCAGGTTTTGCACTGTTACGCGCTCGTTGCCCATTTGGCCGCCCATGCGCGTACCTTTAAATACTTTCGCAGGATAAGAGCAAGCGCCTATACTACCTGGTTTACGCTGGCGGTCGCTTTGTCCGTGCGTGATCTCGCCGACGCCGCCAAATCCGTGACGTTTCATAACGCCCTGAAACCCTTTACCTTTAGATGTGCCAACCACATCCACAAAAGAAGCGTTGTTTAAAAACTCCGCTGTGATTACATCTCCGGGTTTATACCCGTCCTCGAAATTTTTGAACTCAGCCAAGTATCTTTGTGGGACTACGCCTGCTTTCTTGAAATGACCGCCTTCCGGCTTCGGCGTGTGTTTCTCTTTCTTCTCCTGGAAACCTAGCTGAACAGCCTTATAACCGTCATTCTCTTTTGTTTTAATCTGCGTAACAACACAAGGACCTACTTCGATAACAGTGCATGGAAGATTCTTTCCCTCGGCGCTGAATACGGATGTCATTCCGATTTTTTTTCCTATTAATCCTGGCATTTCTTATTTAATTGAAAATTAATTCATACCTTCTTTTAACTAAACTCTAAACTCTAAATTCTACTAACTAAACTTTAATCTCCACTTCTACGCCACTGGGCAATTCTAACTTCATCAACGCATCGACCGTCTTGGGGGTGGAGCTGTAAATATCAATCAACCGTTTGTACGATGACAACTCGAACTGTTCACGCGATTTCTTGTTGACAAAGGTTGAGCGGTTCACTGTAAAGATACGCTTGTGCGTCGGTAGCGGGATTGGACCGCTCACGGCAGCGCCGGTAGCTTTTACTGTCTTGACGATTTTCTCCGATGATCGGTCAACCAACGAATAATCGTACGATTTTAATTTAATTCTGATTTTTTGGCTCATATAGTTTTTTTTAATTATTTTAATAAATCAACATGTCCCTGTACCTCCGTCAATACTTGTCGCGCTATCGACGGCGTTACCTGTTCATAATGTGAGAATTGCATAGAGGAAGTAGCACGTCCCGACGTGATGGTGCGCAAAGTCGTCACATATCCAAAGGTTTCGGCCAACGGCGCTTTCGACTTAATGATACGGGCGCCTATTCTACTCGAATCCATCCCCTCTACATGACCGCGACGTCTGTTCAGGTCACTGATCACGTCGCCCATACTTTCTTCCGGCGTCACAACTTCGATCTTCATCACAGGTTCCAGCAAGACGGGACTGGCTTTGACACAAGCGCTCTTATAAGCATGAAAAGCGCACACTTCGAATGATAACTGATCAGAATCAACCGGATGGTACGAGCCATCCTTCAAAACAACTTTCAGTTTATTCATCGCATAGCCTGCAAGGACGCCGTTATTCATTGCTTTTGTAAAACCTTGCTGAACGGCTGGGATAAATTCACGTGGGATATTACCGCCTTTCACTTCGTCCACAAACTGCAAACGACCTTCAAAGTCAGGATCGGCAGGGCCAACGCTAACGATGATGTCCGCAAATTTTCCGCGACCGCCGCTTTGTTTTTTATAAACTTCGCGCAAGGTGACGGTCTGCGTAATAGCCTCCTTGTATGCTACCAACGGTCGTCCCTGATTGCATGCTACATTAAACTCACGACGCAAACGATCTACAATAATCTCAAGGTGAAGCTCACCCATACCTTGAATAATGGTCTGACCTGTTTCTATGTTCGATTCAACGCGGAAAGTAGGGTCTTCTTCGGCAAGTTTCGACAAACCAATACTCATCTTGTCCTGGTCTTTTTGCGTCTTAGGTTCTACCGCAATACCAATAACCGGTTCTGGAAATTCCATAGCTTCCAAAAGGATGGGTTTATTTTCGTTGCATAAAGTGTCGCCTGTACGAATATCTTTAAAGCCAACGCCTGCGCCAATATCGCCGCATCCAATTTGCTCCACTGGATTTTGCTTATTAGAGTGCATCTGAAACAGGCGCGATATACGTTCTTTTTTTCCAGTACGGACATTCAGCACGTACGAACCTGCGCTCATCACTCCCGAATAAACACGTATGAAACACAAACGTCCCATGTACGGGTCGGTAGCTATTTTAAAAGCTAACGCAGTCAACGGTTCTTCGGGAATGGGCTTCCTTTGAATCACTTTATCCGTGTTCTCCGGGTCGCAACCTTCGATAGAAGGCGTATCCGAAGGACTTGGCAGATAAGCGCAAACGGCATTAAGCAATGTCTGCACCCCTTTATTCTTAAATGAAGAACCGCAAATCACAGGATAGATTGCCATTGACAACGTCCCCTTGCGAATTGCGGCATGTATTTCTGTTTCTGTAATAGTAGACGGATCATCAAAATATTTTTGCATAATCACATCATCAAACTCGGCGGCTGTTTCGAGCATCTTTTCACGCCAATCCTGCGCTTCGTCAAATAAATCGGACGGGATATCTTCCACACTGTATTCAGCTCCTAATGTCTCGTCGTGCCAAAAGATAGCCTTCATTGTAATCAGATCGATTACCCCCTTGAATTTCTCTTCTAAGCCGACAGGTATCTGAATAGGACATGGCGCTGCGCCTAAGACAGTTTTTATCTGGCGGACAACCTCGAAAAAGTTAGCGCCCGACCTGTCCATCTTGTTCACATAACAGATACGTGGCACATTATATTTTTCGGCTTGATGCCAGACAGTCTCCGATTGCGGTTCAACGCCGCCTACAGCGCAAAATGTCGCAATCGCGCCGTCTAAAATACGTAACGACCGTTCAACCTCGACCGTAAAATCGACATGTCCAGGGGTGTCTATCAGGTTAATCTTATATTTTTCATTGTTATAATTCCAAAAAGTGGTAGTAGCAGCGGACGTGATCGTAATACCACGTTCCTGTTCCTGTTCCATCCAGTCCATCGTTGCAGCGCCGTCATGTACTTCGCCCATCTTATGTGTCAGACCGGTATAATAAAGTACACGTTCGGAAGTAGTGGTTTTACCGGCATCAATATGTGCCATAATACCAATATTCCTCGTATATTTTATAATGTCGTCCATTCTACCTAAAACTTTTGTTAATTACAAATTTCAAATTAAAACTGATAATCAATTTAAAAACGGAAGTAGGCGAAGGCGCGATTCGCTTCGGCCATACGGTGCATATCTTCTTTTCGTTTGTATGCGCCACCCTGGTTGTTGAACGCATCGACAATTTCGGCGCACAACTTATCCGACATAGATTTACCTCCACGTTTGCGGGCGTACAAAATTAAATTTTTCATCGAAATGGACTCCTTACGATCCGGACGGATTTCGGTGGGTACCTGGAAGGTTGCGCCACCTACGCGACGTGACTTCACTTCTATCTGAGGAGTAATATTTTCAAGCGCCGATTTCCATATCTCAAGCGAAGACTTTTCTTCATTAGGCAATTTAGCCTTTACGCTATTTAAAGCGGAATAAAAGATATCGAAGGCGATATTCTTTTTTCCGTCGTACATCAAGTGGTTCACAAATCGTGTAACCCTCGTATCTCCGAACACCGGATCAGGCAGAATCTGGCGTTTCTTTGGCTTTACCTTTCTCATTTTTCTTTCAACATTGTGTTCTTGTCTTTTGGTTGTTGATCTACTGTGTCTTCAACGGTTCCACCGAACCATTTACTCAACCTTCATTTACTAAAAAATCAATAATTCCAAATAACTTAAACGGGTTAATAATTCTTTTACCTATATCTATTCTCTTCCAATATTTAAACATTCTTTTTGGCCATCGTTAATTCTTTTTTACTGAACCTTTAGTAGCGGCTCCTTTTGCAGCTAATCCCTTAGCGGCAGCGCCGGCTTTTGGTCGTTTTGCGCCATATTTCGAGCGACGTTGCGTTCGACTTGCTACGCCTGCTGTATCCAAAGTGCCGCGAACAATATGATAACGTACCCCTGGCAGGTCTTTCACACGACCTCCGCGTACCATCACGATGGAGTGTTCCTGCAGATTGTGTCCTTCTCCCGGTATATAAGTGTTCACCTCTTTGTGATTTGTCAGGCGAACACGAGCAACTTTACGCATGGCAGAATTAGGTTTTTTCGGTGTGGTCGTATATACGCGCACACAAACGCCTCTCCTTTGTGGACAGGCATCCAAGGCAGGAGACTTCCCTTTTACAACCAGTTTCTCTCTTCCTTTTCTTACTAACTGTTGAATTGTAGGCATTTTATCTACTATTTTTAATATAAATTTCTATTTTTCCTTTTAATTGGGGGTGCAAAGATACAGACTTTTTTTATATAAACAATTTTTTTTGACTTTTTTTTTGGAAACTACATCTTTGTCCCGTTTAGGACATCCTAAGAAAATGTTTTTTTACATTCGACTGGCCAGTTCTTCATCTGTCAGAATGGTCAGAATGGGCATGCCGTCGGGGGTGACGCCGTTGGCTGCGAGCGAAAATAGGGAGGCTACCAGCGATTCCATCTCTTCGGGCGTCAACATTTTACCGACAGGGATAGCCGTCGTTTTTGCCAGCGACAAGGCCATTTGCTCCTTCAATTTTTCCTTCTCGCTTATTCCACACTCCATCGCTGCTAAAATGATATTTTTAATATGCTCGGCAGGATTACCGCCAGTCATTTCAGCAGGTGTTGCATGGATAGCATAACTGTATCCGCCCAGATGAGCAAGGTCAAATCCTAAATATAGTATTTCATTCTTTATTGATGCGAGTAATGACGCTTCGGTGGCTGTCAACTCTACCATCTCCGGAAACAATAGCGGCTGTGAAACCGAATGGCGGTGGCATATATTTCCGAAATATTGTTCATATAATATACGTACATGCGCGCGATGCTGGTCAATGATTACTAAGCCTGATTTCAATGGCGTAATGATATAGCGGTTTTTATATTGAAAACAAGCGTGCAGGAACTCCGTAAAAAGCGACGTTTTTTGAACTTCCATCTGCACGACTTCATGACTGGCGTTGCCCGATAGCAAGGTGGAAGTCCGGTCGCTATCAAAACTTTTGTATAACGTTTCCCAATCGGAGGATAGTCGAAACGGGCTATAGTCTTTATTCACCTGAATAACAGGTTGTACAACAGGTTTTTGCGTTGGCTTATAAATAGGGATGTCGATAGTTCCTGCAGCATCGAAATCAATAGATGGTACGGCGTTGGCTTTTGTCAGCGCTTCGCGAATAGCTGAACAGATGATATGCCATACAGGTTTTTCGTTTTCAAATTTTATTTCAGTCTT
>Ga0082212_10001636_pt1 | contig 32968 bp, 24 predicted proteins | sample TergutNt197P3_FD_71548 | JGI IMG/M metagenome (GOLD analysis project Ga0082212, IMG submission 71548) | Neocapritermes taracua P3 segment gut microbial communities from Petit-Saut dam, French Guiana - Nt197 P3 | ecosystem: Host-associated > Arthropoda: Insects > Digestive system > Gut ... | reverse complement strand
GCCGATGCCGGAAGACGAATAAGGAATGTGCGCGTTTCAGGCCGATCCCGGCTTGCCTTAGCAGGAACCGGAAACGCGTCGAATGAATTGCGCGCGGAAACTATTGAGGCGCGTTTTCAAACAGAGGGCGAAAACATTGAAGTTCTTACTGCGGACGGCGGCGTTCGATGGGCTTTTGATCCGTCGGGTGCGACTGCCGCACAAACACTGCTCGCATCAAAGCTGCAAATTAATTACGACGGAAATTATCCCGAATCCGGCGAAGCGTCCGGCGCTGTGGCGTTTGAGGAAGCCGTATCCGCGCCGCGTATGACAAGGCGGCTTAAAGCCGAAAGGATGTGGTTTGTTTTTTTCCCCGGAGCCGGCCAGATAAAAAGTCTTACGGCGAATGACGATGTAAGTGTCGTTTATGAACGCGCCGCGTCTTCTGCCGAAAACTCCGGAATGGAACACTACGAAACATACAGCGACAGTCTGGAAGTGTTTTTTACACTTGTAAATGGAAACGGCGCGCTTTGGAAGGCGGAACAGCGGGGAAATTTCCGTTTCGTTTCCGACGGACGATCGGCATCGGCGAATAATGGCGAATATGACGCGAATAGTGAAAAACTTGTGCTGACCGGTTTTCCGGAAATTATCGACGGCGGTGGGCGCATAAGCGGCAGCCGGATTGAATACGATACTGCCGCGGATGAACTGCTTACGATCGGGCAGGTACGTGCCATACTTGACGCGCGGCAAAGCAAAGGTTCTTTGTTCCAGACCGGCGGCGGCGCTTTGCCTGTTGTTGTTACGGCTGAAGAACTTCGTTATCGGACAGCGGAGGCGGGTTTTCGTTTTTCGGGCGGCGTCCTTGCCATGACGGAAAGCCAGCAGATGAGCGCTCGGGAAATTACAATAGATGGCAACGGAAATATGGATGCCAAAGACGGCGTTCGTCACCGTATTTATGACGCTGCCGCCGATGCGATAATCGAAAGCGGCAGTATGGAATACCTGCGCGATGAAGGCTTGATTCGTTATTCCGTAAAAGTGGAAATGAAATCAAAAGAACTTATGTTTTCATCAGATGTTTTAACCGCGACGCTGGATGATGAAATGGAGGCTATCAGGCGCGTCCTGGCTGAAGGAAACGTGCTTGTGCGTCACGACGGCCGTGTTGTCCGCGCAGAAGCCGCGGAATGGATTCCGGCGGCTTCAAAATTTGTTGTTACCGGCGCCCCGGCGGTTATAGACGATCCGGAGCGGGGCCGCTCAATGGCTCGCCGCATAACGTACTTTCAGGATCAGGATCGGATAACGCTCGAACCATAACAGATCAATCAAAACAGTACTATTTTGCGCGTTTTAGCGGTAAGATTAAAGATTATCGTAGTATTGGAACGGGGGCAATGCGCACACGCCGCCGCCCTTGGGCAGGAGAATACAAATATACAGCAATGAATAAAATTAATAAAAACGAACCGCAGAGCGGCAATCATGAGAATATCGATGACGCAGTCGGCGCATATACGCTTCAAACCATGGCCGGGCATAGCCGCGCGAAGATTTTACTGGACGCGACGCCTCTTGCATGCATCCTATGGAGCAAAGATCTTAAAGTTATTGATTGCAACGAGGCATGCCTGAAACTTTATAAAATGAAAGACAGGGAGGAAGTGTCGAAACGTCTTTTCGATCTCGTTCCCGAATATCAGCCTGACGGACGAAAATCGGGTGAAGTGATTTCCGCGATGTTCGAAAAAGGATTTTCGGAAGGCTCCTGCGTTTCGGAGATTGAACTAAAGTTGTTGGACGGTACGCCGCTTCCGGTGGAGCTTACGTTTGTCAGCGTTAAATACGGCGAAGAAACCGTCATATCGGGATACGCGCGCGACCTGCGCCAGCATAAGCAGATGATGAGCGGCATCGCCCGACGTGACGATCTGCTTGACACCGTTAACAAAACGGCAGCATTGCTGCTTGCGATGGAAGGCGGCGGCAGGTTTCTTGACACGCTCTTTTCCAGCATGGAAATTATCGGACGAAGCATGGATTTTGACCGCGTCCAGATATGGCAAAACGAAACGATAAACGGCGAACTGTGCTTCGTACATAAATATCAATGGCTTTCAGACTATGGCCGTCAAAAGGTGTCTGTTCCGATTGGACTGAAGTTTCCATACAGCGCGAAACCCGGATGGGAAGAAATGTTTTTGCGCGGTGAATACATAAACAGCCCGCTTTCCGAACTTCCGGCGAGCGACCGGGACTTTCTGGTCTCTTATGAAATTAAATCCATTGTAATCATCCCGCTGCTTTTACAGGATCAATTCTGGGGATTTTTCAGCGTTGACGATTGCCGCGGCGAACGCAGGCTTTCCGCGGAAGAGATAGATATTTTACGCTCGGCGAGCCTGATGCTTGCCAGCGCCGTCAACCGGCACATGCAGTCCGCGAGGATCAGCGCGGCTAATGAACAGATGCGTATATTGCTTGACGCAATGCCTTTCGCCTGCGATTTATGGAACAAAAACTTTGAGGTTTTCGACTGTACCGAAGCAAACGTCAGATTATTCGAACTTCAGGACAAGCAGGAATTCCTGGATCATTTTTTTGACTTTTCCCCGGAATATCAGCCGGACGGCATGCTTTCTTCGGAAAAAGCTTTACTTCTTCTGAAAAAAGCGTTTAACGAAGATAGTGGGTTTGCATCCGAATGGCTGCATCAGAAATTGGATGGAACGCCGATACCGACGGAAGTAACTCTTGTCCGCATTCCTTATGACGGCGACCACGCCGTCGCCGTTTATGTACGCGACCTGCGCGAGCATAAAAAGATGATGAGCGAGATTGAACGGCGCGACAATCTGCTGGAAATCGCGCTGGAAGAGGCTCGCGAGGCCAACAGCGCCAAGAGCAATTTCCTTGCCCGTATGAGTCATGAAATACGCACGCCGCTTAACGTTATTATCGGCCTGTCGGAATTAACGCTTGAAGCCGGCGGTTTATCTGATGACGCGCATACCAATCTTGAAAAGATATATAATTCCGGAGCAATGCTTCTGAGCATCGTGAACGACATTCTTGACATATCAAAAATCGAAGCGGGAAAACTCGAACTTATACCCGTTGATTACGATATTCCAAGTTTGATAAACGACACGGTGACACAAAGCATCATACGCCTGGGAGAAAAACCCATAGAGTTTATCCTGAGCATAGATGAAAATCTTCCCACACGGCTGTATGGCGATGATCTCAGGGTCAAGCAGATAATAAACAACCTGCTGTCCAACGCCTGCAAATATACGAAGGATGGCACGGTCGAATTCGGCGTGAAGTGCGAACGTGAAACCGGCTCGGACACGGTCTGGATGACGATATTTGTACGCGACACAGGCATCGGCATAAGTCCTGAAGATATGGCGAACCGTTTATTCAAGGACTATGCAAAAATTGACGCAATGTCCAACCGCGCGATAGAAGGCACGGGGCTTGGGCTTTCCATCGCCATGACGCTTACGGAATTGATGGGCGGTTCGATTAAGGTTGAAAGCGAATACGGCAAGGGAAGTACATTCACGGCAAGGTTTCAGCAGAAGCGTATAAACGACGATATCATAGGCGCAGAGGTTGTGAATAATCTTAAAGAATTCCAACACTCAGCCGGCAAGCGGATGCGTCATTCGCAGCTGGTACGAATCCGCCTGCCCTACGCGCGCGTGCTTGTCGTGGACGACAACGTTACAAATCTTGACGTTGCGAAAGGCATGCTGCAGGCCTACGGAATGAAGATCGACTGCGTTACCGGCGGTCAGCAGGCGATAGACGCCGTTCGCATGGAGAAGGTCAGATACGACGCGATTTTCATGGATCACATGATGCCTGGAATGGACGGTGTTGAAACCACGCGTGTCATCCGTGAGAAAATAGGCACGGAATACGCCGCGACGGTTCCGATAATCGCGCTTACGGCCAACGCCATCATGGGAAACAAGGAAATGTTTCTGAGCAATGGTTTCCAGGCTTTCATATCCAAACCCATAGAAATAGCGCATCTTGACTCGGTAATCCGCCAGTGGGTTCGCGACAAAAACCGTGAAGATGAGTTCGCCGATGAACTGAAAGATGAAAATGTTCCGGTTGGCCGTGGCGGCAGTGATCAGGGGCGGATGATCTCCTGCATGGAAAACATTGACGGGTTGAATACGGGCAAAGGTCTGGAGCGTTTCGACTGGGATGAGAAGCTATATCAGCGGGTGCTTCAGTCCTTTGTGACAAATACCCGGATTATTCTTGAAACGATTGAAGATGTAAAAGAAGGGAATTTAGAGGATTATATTTTTGCCGTTCATGGAATAAAGGGTTCAAGCCGCGGCATTGGCGCCGACAAGGTCGGCGACATGGCGGAAGCGCTTGAGAAAAAGTCCAAATCTGGAGATTTAGACTATATTCGCGCGAACCATCCTAATTTTTTCAAGACGGCAGATGACCTTATCCTTGCCATAGAGGATGTTCTGGGCAAAGTGGCGTCTGATATGCCAAAGAAGGACAAGCCCGACATTGAAATACTTTCAAGGATCCGCGCCGCATGCGAAACTTATGATATAGACGGGTTGGACGCGGCGATGACCGACCTGGAAGCCTTTGAATATGAATCCGGCGACGGACTTGCGGCCTGGCTGCGTGAAAATGTTGATCGGATGAATTATGAAGAAATTACAGTTAAACTTTCATCATTTATTGGTAAGGAAAGCGCAGAGTAAATGCCTTAAAGGCGCAGCAACTGGAGACGCGAAATGGATAATACCCGGCATACAATTATTCTGGTTGACGACAATATATCGAATTTGACCCAAGGTAAGAATATTCTTCAAAGTTATTACAAGGTCTATCCCGCGCCGTCAGCCGCGAAGCTTTTTAAAACGCTCGAAAATGTCACTCCCGACCTGATTCTTCTTGATATCAGGATGCCGGAGATGAACGGCTATGAAGCTATAAAAAAGCTGAAGGCGGATCCGCGCTATACGGATATCCCGGTCATATTTCTTACGGCGCTGGACGATGAGGAAAGCGAAATGGAAGGCTTTGATCTTGGAGCCGCGGACTATATTACCAAGCCCTTTTCAGCTTCGCTGCTGTTAAGGCGCATCGCAAAAGAACTTCTGATTGTTCAGCAGAAGAGAGATTTGCAGAATTATGCAAACTATCTTGAAAACATGGTGCGCGAAAAAACCGCCGCCATTTTTAATCTCCAAAACACCGTTCGCTCTACGGTCGCCGATATGGTGGAATTACGCGATAATTCCACAGGAGGGCATATTTCGCGCACACAGCTTTATATGAAAGCGCTTATGGACGAACTTGCCAGGTGTGGAGTATACAGCGATGAAATCGAAGACTGGAACATGGATATTTTTCTGCAATCGGCGCAGCTGCACGACATTGGCAAAGTCGCAATAACCGATCTGATTTTAAACAAGCCGGATAAACTCACACGTGACGAATTTGAGATTATTAAAACACATGTGTCGGCCGGCGTCGAGGCTGTTGAGAAAATAATGCGACATGAGACTGAACAGGCTTTTTTGCGTCACGCTCTGTTTGTCGCGGGAACGCATCACGAAAAATGGGATGGCACAGGCTACCCCACGGGGTTAAAAGGCAGAGATATTCCTTTGGAAGGACGCCTGATGGCAATCGTCGACGTATATGACGCACTGGTCTCAGAACGTCCGTACAAGAGCGCGTTTACCCACGAGGAAGCGTGCAGGATAATCGAGGATGGCGCTGGAACTCATTTTGACCCGGCGTTGATCGACGCGTTCCGGAATGCCAAAGACGAATTTGAAAGGGTGACGCTGGAAGTTGAACGCCAGCCACAGGGAAGCGCTGAATTAATATCTATTGACTGAAAAGGTGTAAGTTTTCTTATGGTACGAACGGTAATTGCCGGAAGCGGCGTTGCGGTTGCCTCCAACAGGGTGACGAACGAAATGTTGTCCCGGATTATGGATGTTGACGACGACTGGATTCGCGAGCGAAGCGGCGTCGAATGCCGCTATTTTGTTGATGAGGGAACGTCTACGTCCGATCTTGGCGTCGCGGCGGCACAAAACGCGCTGGATAATGCAGGCGTAAAAAAGGAAGACCTTGACCTCATTATTTTCGCTACAATGACGCCGGATTATTATTTCCCCGGCTGCGGCAGTCTGCTTCAGGCCAAGCTTGGCGCGCCCGAAATCCCCTGTTTCGATATAAGGCAGCAATGTGCCGGATTTCTATACGGAATGCAGCTTGCCGACGCTTATATCCGGTCGGGTATGGCGCGGACGGTTCTGCTCGTAAGCGCGGAGGTTCATACCGGATTTATGCCGTGGACGGCGGCCAATTACGACTACATGTACTCCCGAACAAACACGCCGCCGACGCCGGAGGAGCTTGAATGGAACAACCGGTTCCGCAACATAACCGTGCTGTTCGGAGACGCCGGGGCCGCCGTTGTGTGTAAGGCCGAAGAAAACGAAGACCGCGGCGTCATCGACTGTATTTTGCGCGCCAACGGAACCGATTATGACCGGCTGTACGTTCCGGGAGTAGGTTTTCAGAACAGGCAATACGTAAACGAGGAAAGACTCAAGGCAGGCGAGCATATTCCGGTGATGAAGGGAACTTACGTCTTTCGGAACGCGTCAAATTCAATGACCGCCGTTTCACGTGAGATTCTTGAGCGCAACGGCCTCGGTATAAAAGACGTCTCTCTTGTTATGATGCACCAGGCGAATCTACGCATAAATGAGCGTGTGCAGAAAATGCTGGATATCCCGGACGAAAAGGTGATTCACAACATCCAAAGATATGGCAATACGACTGCGGCTACAATTCCCCTGCTATGGGATGAAGCCGCGCGCGCCGGCCGTCTGCGTCCCGGAGATATCGTCCTTATGGCTGCTTTCGGCGCTGGAATGAACTGGGGCGCGCTGCTTATGCGCGTATGACACTATTTTGATTGCGCATTGCTGATTTTAGAACTAAAAGGGTATTACCCTTAAAAAGGGGTAGTAAAGAGGACAATATCCAGTTTTCACTGGTATGCTTCATCGAACTGCTTTAAAACCCATGTTAACCGCGCAGTTCCACCCCCTGCCAGGGCTTTTATGCTAATTGCCCTTTACCTCTATCAATTCAGAGCTGGAAGTCAGTTTGTTTTTTGCATCGTATGTTTCGGTCTTTATAGTGCCAATATTAGGCGCGTACCAGGCCACTGTTTTTGAAGTCGTGGTTTTTCGCATAATAGTGGCGGAAACGTTTTGCGTTATTTTGTATGCCCTGAACGTACCGGCTGGAACAGTCACATCTTCTATGGCAAGACATTGCCCGTCGGTCATTTTTATAACCGTATTCATTTTCATGATAGCCAAATCCACAGTTACGGTTACATCCGCGTCATTGAGCGTTTGCCCGGGCTGTAGATCTGTCGGCAGTTCCATAGGCGTTCCTGAAATCGTTACATTTATTCCTGTGTTTTGTTGTATCAGGTTAGCTGGAATCATCTGATTCAAGTCAAGAATCAGAACGCCATCCTTAATAACAGCCTTAAGAGTCATCTCGCCGGGTGAATTCTTGGGAGGTTTAAGGTTTTTATCCAGACTTTCTGCTCCGTAAGTAATGGTCATGTTTGCGCCGGAACCGCTCACATCCTTGGTAGACAACCGCGAATAGCCCGTTGGTTTTCCTTTGGCGTCATTATTTGCATAGAGCAGTTCAACTCCGGCCTTCGACGGAAAAAAACTGTTCTGTGCGTATAATCCCGACGCTGCGGCGATGATAAACAATGCCATTATTAATCTTTTCATAATCAAATACCTCATATCTAATTTATATTTTTAGTTTTTTTAAATATTAATATAAGCGTTAAGCAAATACAACACTTTGACACGGGAACCACCGCCTGGCGGCGGCGCGCCGATAGACTGGCTTTGTGCGATTGTCAGCGCTGGATTTGAAATGGATGTGTTTTCAAATATCATACCTTTTTGAACGACTCCCGAATATAGAGATACGGCGGCCATGGCGGCAATTGAATCTATGCTCCCCTGGAACGCCAAACTGCCGAAATAAAATCCGCAGGAAACCAGCCGTCTGGACGGCGTGGTGATAAAACGACGCTTACAATTTCATGTATTACAAATTATTAGCATTTTGGAAATAAAGTAGTAAAATTTATCGTTACCCTTTATTTCATAGGGTAAATATGAAGCTTATGCATGCGAAAACGACATGTAAGTCAGAGGGCGAAGCTGTATCTGGAGATTGGGACGCGTTTGTCGCGACAGCCAACGACGCAGCCGTGTCACACATATATGGATGGCGGGAAGTCATAGCCAACGCCTATAGGCATCGAACCTTTTATCTGACTGCCCGCCAGGATGGAAAAATAGCGGGAATACTGCCTATGGTTCACATCAACAGCCGATTATTCGGTAATACGCTGGTATCCATGCCTTTCCAGGATTACGGAGGCATTGTCGCCGAAAATCAGGAAGCGTTTCAGTCACTGCTTGATCAAGCGTTGAATTTGAAAAAGGAACGCGCGGCCCGGTTTGTGGAATTGCGATACCGTGAAGAACCACAGGCATTCGATTCATTGGAAGGAACCGCCTACGGGGACAAAAGCACGCTGATTCTTGATATTTCCCACGGTGCGGAAAATTTGTGGAAATCTTTCTCTCCCAAAGTCAGAAACCAGGTGCGCAAGGCGCAAAAATCCGGACTTTCAGTTCAAATCGGCGGCGCGGAACTCCTGAATGAATTTTATAAACCCTTCGCGGTAAATATGAGAGATCTCGGCTCTCCAGTGCATCATCCCAGGTTTTTCTCCGAAATATTCAGGGTTTTCGGCGACAGTGTCCGCTTGGCGCTTATCAGTGAAGGGAAGAAAACGGTAGGCGGACTTGTTGCGTTTTTTCACAAAAATACGGCAATCGTCCCCTGGGCTTCATGCTATCGCGAATATTTTTCGAAATGTCCAAACAATCTTTTGTACTGGGAAACCATGCAATACGCCTGCTCGCGTGGCTGCGCCCGGTTTGACTTCGGCCGCTCGTCGTTAAATTCCGGTACGTATCATTTTAAACTACAATGGGGCGCGGTCCCATACCGGCTGCATTGGCGTATATACGGCGACAATGGTGCGGTTGGCGCCGGCGGCGCAAATAATACCGCTCAACAAGCTACGGAAAGCCGCGCGCTGCGTATGGCATCCGCGGTGTGGAAGCATATTCCGATCTGCATTGCCAATACCGTCGGCCCCCGTGTGCGCCGCTGCCTTTCGAATTGATTATTTATCAAAACCGATGATCGACATTCGCCTTTATAACGCGCAACACAACGATTAAACGAATTATTGGGAGGGAAATTCATGATCTGCGAGAATACTGTCGGTTCAATGGGCATGGGCTTCCTAGCAATTTGGCGATTTTTAAAGCCAAATTGTAATTTGCATATCGTTTGCGCCAAAATATCCTCGTATTGTCTTTAATTACAATGCGTTATAATAATTGCTCCTGAAAACAGCCAAACAGAGAAATGGTAAACCGAACTAAGTCAATTGACGTATGCCGAGGATTGTTGTTTGTCTTGATGACAAGTTCCCATGCGCTGGGTGTTGCCGCAGTTCCTCGAAAACACTGGCTTTTTTCAGATTTGTGGCTGCCGAATGGTTGGGCAACAGTTGCATTTGTGGTGTTATCGGGTTATGGTGTCGGCTATTTATTTTCAACACGTGAACAGGCGGAACGTGATGCGGCGCTAATTAATCGATGCATGAGAATTCTTGCGGTAATGTTCATATCAAATTTTATATTTTGCGCTTTAGATCAGGTATTCCATACACACCAGGCTTTTTCCCTTCTAAATCTTAAATGGTGGATCGGTTTTTTTACATTGGACACTGATTGGACAATTTCAGGTATTCTCCTGCCTACGGCATTAACGCTTCTTGGCGGTCCATTTTTAATACGCGCTTGTCAACGCGCTACCTGGATAACATTAGCGGTATTAATAGTTTTTCGAATCACTGTTACGTTACTGCGACCATTGCTGGCAGATACCGTATATGCAGAGGGGTGGATCCTCAAATTTCTACTTTTTAAAGGATTCGGGTTCCCTGTTCTTATATTTGTTCTTAACGGATTTTTGGGGATATGGCTTGGGATATTCCATCGTTGCTGTGCAGGCAAAGCATGGTCGCATGCTTTGGTTGTGCTTATGTTCTTGCAGGTTTTACTCTATTTTTCAAGTTTCAACCAGACGCCGTCACTTTTGATTTCAATAGTTTCGTCATTTGGCGCGTTGGCCAAATTCGCCTGGGTATTTGCCGTAGCTCTGTTGTTGACTCGCATCCATTTTTTTCCGATAGTTTCAATGATCGGAATTATCGGAAAATATTCATTGGGATCGTTTATCGCGCACCGGGTATTTCTTCAGGCTATAGATATCTCATGGACTCATTTTTTTAGAAACCTGCTTTTTCCCGGTTATTATTATTGCGTCCTCGTTATCAGCACACTTGTACTCACCTGGACTCTCTGTGTTTTGCGCGATCGTTATCCTGCTGTTAACCGTTGCTTTAAGCGTTTAGCTCTATGATATCGGTACAATACGTCAGCAATCGCTGCTTTGTACGATTTTACATTCAATAACTAATGGCGATTTTCAGAATATTATTTATAAGTTCTATTATACTTGTTGGCCTGGTAGCTTCATTTCAAGGTGCGTTAAATGCCCTTTTGTTTTACCTCTGGGTTGCGTACTTTCGCCCGGATGTCTGGATAGAAAATAGACTTTTACTTTCAATAAGATTTTCTATTTTTGTTGGAATTCTTTTATTAATAATAACATTCATAAAAGGCGTAAAACTCAAATTTACGCCTTTTGCCGCATTATTAACCCTGGTTACTATACATTCATTGACGACATCACTGCTTTCTGAGTATAGCTATACCAGTGGTTGGGTGGATTTTTTTAAAATTCTTGTAATATCTTATTTAATAACTCAAATTATTAAAACCGAGAAAGATTTGAAAATGGCGTTGGTAGTCATTACATTGTCATTAGGGGTCTTTGATGGCGCCAAGCAGGGATGGACGTATTTGATACTTTACCCGGGAAAAATTAACGCTAACAAGCTGCCAACTTTAGGCGACAACAACCATGTGGCCGTAGCAATGTTGATGCTTGTGCCGGTGCTATTTGCCTTATCTCAAACCGCGGAGCGGAAAATTGTAAAATATGGTTATATTTTTATTGCGATCGGCGTCATATACCGCGCTTTGTCCACATATTCACGAGGCGGGTTTCTGACTCTTTTGGTTATATGTTTTATATTCTGGCTCCGATCGAGGTATAAAGTCAGGGTTCTGCTTGTCGCTGTTTTACTTGCCGCCCTGATTCTTCCGACGTTTCCGCAGAGATTTTGGAACAGAATGGATACCATAACTAACAGCAGAGATGAGCAGGATATTTCAGTTCAAGGCCGTTTATATTTTTGGGGAATTGCGTGGACAATGGCTAAGCAAAACCCTATTTTCGGCGTTGGGCATAACGGCTTCGGACGCGCGTATCGCAAATTCGATAATAGTCACGATGTAGCTCGGGCAGTACATAGCGCGTGGTTTGGCATTTTATCTGAATGGGGGTTTCCAGGATTAATATTATTTTTGAGTTTATATTTATACAGTGTTATTTCATGTGAAAAAGTGCGGAAAAAATGTAAAAACCGCCCGGAATTAAAGTCTATGTTAATCTATAGCAATAGTATTGAAACGAGTATAATCGCCGGTGCCGTAGGCATCACTTTTCTGTCATTTCATTATCAGGAAATAATATGGCATTATTTCGCGCTGGCTGCCGTAACTCACCAGATAATTCGCAATCTGGATGCTACTGACAATAAAGAATCAATTCCAGAGGTTGTCCTGTCGTCTGATATGGAATGATTTTCAATTAAACCTGTGCCTCACATTCAACTTATTTCGTAGTGATGCCGGCAGTTTATTAATAATCATCTGTTTTTCATTTTTGTAAAGCCCTATAATAAAAACAATTATTACACTCCAGGTAAAAGTAAACAACCCAACTGCGCAGGATGACAGTATTGTCGATGAAAAGAAATAGTGAGCAGCAACCGGAAGCGAAACGACAAGTACAATTGTTTTTATTATTGGCAGGGTGACATCTTTATAATAATTATATAGCGGCGTTTTTAACTGAAATCCAAGCACGATTATTAATGTAATAATAGTTGAGATTGCATCGGATATCAACAAAGAGAGATAAATATACACAGGCGACATTCCTTTGGTTCCCACAAAAATAACGAGAACTATGGCAAGAAGCCTGCAACAGGACACATTTATTGTTTGGGCGCGTAACTTTCCCACCGCGTCGTTTGCTTGTTTTATCGGTATGGTTAGAGGCCAGATCAACTGAATAAGCAATAATATTCTAGCAAAATCGGCAGTATATTCCGGATAAATTCCAAGCCAGAGATGAAGTGCCGTATCTATTTCCAGAATAAAAGGAAGCGCTAATATTAAAGATAAATAAAAATATAAACGTGAAGACTGCGTTATCAGATTCCAAAGCCGTTTCATGTCATTTTGTGCGTAACTTTTAACAATTTGAGGACCTGTCACAGTCAATGCGTTTAATGAAAACGTGGAAAGAGCGTTATTTATCTGATTAGCTATTCCCTGCGCTGCGTTTAAATATGGTCCATAGCAAATGTTCAACACGAAGCTTAAGGTTTTTTTCTGCGCAACAAAGATGATGTTGTTGATCAACATATACACATTATAGCCTAACAAATTCCGGATACCGTCTTTATCAAATGAAAACTTTATTCTACATTCTTTATAATGTCTGTAGCAATAAATACATATTATTATTCGTCCAATAATAATACCGCACATTACCAAAAAAGCATACATAATAAGTTTGTCATACGATAAATATACAATAAGACATGTAACGATAAGCGTAATGACGACATCAAAAACACCCATTTTTGCATAGAAACCGAAATTTTCATATGCTCTTATCACGCCAGTGAACGGTATGACGAATAGGCTGACAGCAAATGAAATAACCGAAAATTGATATACCCAAAACGCAGCGTTAACTCTTTCCTGAGGAATGACGAGTTTGTTTTGAAGGAACCAAAGACCAACTGTTTCGGCAAAAATTACTATAAAAATAATTAATACCGTGTACATAGAAAGTGAATTCGTGAAAACCTGCTTCAGTTTTTCTTTATTGTCTTTACCCAATTCAAAAGAGATAAAACGCTGCGTAGTGGTGGACAGCGATGTGGACAAAAATGACAACATCGTTACTATGCCTCCAACAACGTTATTGATTCCGAAATTTTCCACACCAAGTGTTCGCAGCAAGATGCGAGAGGTGAAAAGCGCCACGAACATAGTAAATATCTGGCGTAAATACAGGGCGAGCGTGTTTTTCAGAATACGTTTGTTGGCTTCGGAGTATGATGATGGCATAGTTTTTTCTTTTTCTCAAAAGGTCGGCTGCAAAAAAACATGAGAACGATGATAGCATTGAAGCCTGCCTTAATTATTTTCATAAAACATGCATATTACCAAAATTATGAATGGCATCAAGAGAAGTTTTGCATAACGCTTGCCTTTAACATAAATATGAAGTGGGTATAGATGATGGAAGCGGACTTCGCACACATCGTTTATTACAAGCCGTCGAGGACGCCAGAGTTCCCAAGGCTACCCACTTCATATGTATGTTACCGCCGTGAGGCGAATGACCAGTAAAGATGAATCCATATTGAATGTGAGAGGGCGATTTTATGAGTATTAGACACTGGATGGTAACGTCAAATCACTGGGCGGCCATACTTGGAATTAAAATGTATCGGCAATTCAGGCAGTTTACTTTACCCGCGCCGCGCATAATCATCCTGCCGTTTCTCATGGGCTTTCTTTTTTTCAGGTCAGTCTACTACTTTCTGGTTCGGGTTCTGATATGCGAGCCGCTTTTTAAAGCTTACTGCACAAAATACGGGCGCAGGGTACGAACCGGGGTATACGTGCATTGGGTTATGGGCAAGGGACGAATTATCGTTGGCGACGACGTAGTTGTAGATGGAAAATGCAGTTTTTCTTTTGGAACGCGTTACTGCGAGACCCCGACGCTGGAGATCGGACACCATACCGCAATAAGGCATGGCGCCATCTTTACAGTAGGCGAACGTATAACGATAGGAAACTATTGCAGAATAGCTGTATTCGTTCATATGTTGGATTCGCCCGGCCATCCTACCGATCCAGATGATCGCAAAGCCGGTTTATCCGCGCCGCGAGAAAGAGTCCGCCCAATTACTATCGCGGATAATGTTTGGATTGGCGCCAATGCAACCATCTTGCCGGGGGTTACAATCGGTGCCAACAGCATCGTCGCTGCGGCGTCTGTAGTTACCAGGGATGTTCCGGCAAATACGGTAGTGGCAGGCAATCCCGCGCGTGTGGTTCGACGGTTAACATCTGATAGTGATCGGGATACACCTGTCATTTCCGCAAGCCAGGAAGGAATTTGAAACGCGCTGATTGTGGAAATGATGCGAATATTTGACGAGGCGTTGAGAGATGTTGTTCTTAAAGAATATACTGAAATACATACTTCCCCGGCCGGCCTGGGAACGATTCCGTAATAAATGGGGGCGCTATCTGCAGCCGCTGAATGTAGACTACTGCCCGGTTATGCTCCCATGGTTTGCGACAACCCGGCGTGTTGACGACATAGGCGAACTGCATAGGCTGGCGATGTCTTTCAAGTGGCGAAACGAGCGGTCGGCGCTTATAACCATCTGCGTAGCGGTCGGCGCAATCTGGTGGCCGTTTCAGTTTCTTATTGGCTGCGTGAAGGTTTTCCACCGTTTCAGCGGCTATGTTCACCGGACATATAAAATCGGCCGTCTGACGCAGCTTTGCGGATTGATACGACTCGGCGTTGGTTCGAATGTCCCGCCGCTTTATTATTATAAATTCCGTTTGTTCAAACCGGAAAAAGCTGTTCATGCTTCCGCATACATCTTCACTGAAGAAATGAGTATGCTCCATGCGATGCTGATGAACGGATTGCCGTCTGACGCGCCGTTAAGCCGCAAGGAAATGTTCTTTGAGCAGGCGCAGTCTTATGGTTTGGCAACAACAAATACCATTGCCTCGTTTATCGATGGCAATGTCCTTAAATGGTACGGAACGCGCGAACATTCGCTTCCCCCGTGCGATCTCGTAGTAAAACCAGTGGACGAAGGCAGCGGATATGGGTTTGAACTGTGGAGTTATCAAGATGGATCCCTGACATGGCGTCTCGGCGAAAAAGTTCTCGACACGGCGGCTTTTATCCAACATTGTTGTTCTCTGACAACGCAAGGCCATACGCACATTCTTCAACAGAGGCTTGTCAACCATTCAATGCTTCTGCCTTTAAGCGGCCATGGGCTTAGCACCATACGTATCGTTACATACAGGACTGTTGACGGAAATGGCGGAGTTATACTGGCTTGTCTACGAATGGCAACCGGCGCATCTCAAGTCGATAATTTCGAAGTCGGCGGAATTGCTGCGCCTGTCGATCTTGCGACAGGCGTACTTGGAGTCGCCGTTGCCAAGGACATACGTTGTGGAACATTTACGCATCATCCCGACTCGTATGGACAAATTGAAGGTTTTACTATACCGTATTTCGCAGATGCTCTCGACCTAACACAACGAGCGCACTCCTGTTTTACATGGATACCATTTGTGGGTTGGGATGTTGTTGTAACTGAAAGCGGGCCGCTCCTGCTGGAGGCAAATCCGTACTTTGGCATTGAATTACCACAGATCGTCATAGGACAACCTTTGGGATTTACGCAATTTCCTGCTCTCTACCTGCAGCACCTCGCTGCGCAGAAACATTAGACATTTTATTTTATTACGATAAAATAAGGAGACAATGATGCTAAAAATTTTAATAAGAAAACTTATATATAATTACTGTCCAAAAATTTGGCTTTTTCATAAAATATTTTCCTTAAGATCAATTCGTGCCCACTGCCGCTATGTTATCCCCCAAAAATTTATTGCGCGAGCGGAGTCAGATTGGCTGGAAAAAGAAAGAGTTGTAAATAAATATTCCAAAAAACACAAAAAAACAGCCCGCTCGTTTGATCTGTCGATTGAAAATTTTATAGCGCGTGCTCTGCCATACCAGGAAAGAAAGAATGATGTGCGATTGCGTACCGATATTAGGTTTTGCCAGTACGCATACGGCTTTTTGCCGGAAGAATACTTGATGTATAATCTTGAAAACAGGACTGAATCTCAGCGACGGGAATACATTTCTGATTTTGAGAGGTTAAAATATGTATTTAAATTAAATCCATATTTATACTGTGATATTTTAGACGATAAATTTAAAGCATACCAAAAATTTATGCCGTATTATAAACGCGAGACTATCGCGATCAGCACATCTGAACATTATGATATTTTTAAAAAATTTGTTGCGAAGCACCCAGTTTTTGTAAAAAAAATGGCGGCGATGAGTTTGGGGATAAGCGTTGCCCTGCTTGACATGGAGAAATGCGGTAAAACCGAAGCAGAATGTTTTAACGAAATGATAAAAGAAGGTAAACACATTCTTGAGGAACGTGTTATACAAAGCAAAACATTAGCGGCATTAAACCCATCTTCGGTTAATACGGTTAGAATCGTAACATATAACACAAAGAATGGGGTTGTTATCCCGAACGGCCTTATTAGAACCGGCAGAGACGGAATGTTTGTCGATAACGGAGGGGCAGGCGGTATTCTTACAGGAGTAGATTTCAGCAACGGTAAATTGTCCACCGACGGTTATACCAAGTACGGCGAACGATTTGAAAAACACCCCGATACGGGCATACACTTCAAAGGATACCAACTGCCTGAATTGCCGCAGTTGCTGGAAATATGTAAAGAAATGGCCGCGATGGTGCCTTATATTAAATACATCAGTTGGGATATGGCGCATACAGACAGAGGATGGGTGGCGATAGAGGGTAATTTTCAGGGGTATTTCTTCGGTCGACAATCTGTATATGGACGCGGTTTAAAACGCGAAATTGAAGATTTATTTCCTGTGTGTTAGAAAACAAATATATTTTTCAGGATGAAATCATAGTCTCCGATATTAAAGCCGGCAACTATGAGGAAGAGAGAAATGTTTAAAAAAAAAATAGTTAGTTCTTGTCGTGCGGAGTGGGTTGCGAATTTGCATAAAGTGGCATATCCAGTAATATCTGCCGCAGCGAGCGGAAAACTCAAGGATAATTTGCCCCTTGGCAAGTACGAAAAACTTCGCGGTGTGGCTTATCTAGAGTCAATCGGGCGGACTGTCGCAGGCTTGGCGCCGTGGCTTGAGCTCAGCGAAGGAGAAATCGAAAACGAAGAGGAAAGAACTTTACATTTCGAATACCGTGAACTTGTACGTAAGGCGATGGCAAATTCCGTTAACAAGGAAAGCCCGGACTATTGCGTTTGGAATAAAACTGGCAGCTATCTTTTACCGGATCAACCCATAGTTGACGCTGCGTATTTCGCTTCTGCAATAATAAAAGCGCCGAGGGAATTATGGGAAAAACAACCACTCGATGTTCAGAAAAACATACTTACGGCGTTCGAACAGGCACTTCTTATGCGGCCTTCCCGTAGCAATTGGCTTATGTTTACGGCATTAATAGAAGCGTGTAAATATAAACTTACCGGTATTTGTGATTTGATGCGTATTGACTTTGCACTGGTCAAACATAACGATTGGTATAAAGGTGACGGCGCATATGGCGATGGCAATGAATTTGCGTGGGATTACTACAATAGCTATGTAATTCATCCCATGTTGGACGAGGTGCGGCGAGTCATGAGTGGGCTTATAGATAGACATCTTATTACGCGCATTGAACCACGCATTAAAAGATATGCAGAAGTTTTGGAAAGATTGATCGCCCCGGATGGGAGCTATCCTTTTATAGGCCGATCTATTACATACCGGATGGCAGCGTTCCATGTACTTTCTTATTGCGCATACCACGATATGCTGCCTGCAGCCTTAAAACCAGGGCAAGTCAGGTGCGCTTTGGATAAAGTAATAAAGAAAGCTTTTTCCGCCACTACACTATTCGACGCAGACGGTTTTCTTACAAAAGGCTTATACGGTAAACAGGAAGGGCTTACTAATCCCTATACCAATACTGGCTCGCTATATATATGCCTTTTAATTTTCCTTCCTCTTGGTCTCTCTCCAAAGAATGTTTTTTGGACATCCCCGGACGCAGATACAACATGGGAAAAAATATGGAGCGGCAAAGATATGTCCCCCGATAATGCGCTCAGAGAACGTAAAAACCAAAATCAAATTGAGTAATCGAACATAGCTTATAGATACGACACGGCTCTGGTTTCCTATGCAATGCACGCCGTTCATATAATAAAGGACAAGATAATGAACGATGTTATTAGTATAATATTACCTGTATATAATGCAGGAAAATATCTTAAACGATGTGTCGATAGTCTTATTTATCAGACATATGAAAATCTTGATATAATAATAATTAATGATGGTTCAACGGATAATTCCCTGGATATATTAAAAAAATATGAAGAAAATGATAATAGAATAAAGGTATTTGACAAGCTTAACGAAGGTGTTTCTCATGCACGAAATATAGGAATCAATTCCGCATCAGGACAATATATAACATTTATGGATGCTGATGACAGGATTGAACTTGACATGATGCAAAACATGTTAAGTGTGTTAAAATCTACGAATGCACAAGTTGTAAAATGTTGGCATGTTGTAGAATATATGAATAAGCAGAAATATTCACCCACAGGGCTCCTGGATCAAGTGGTAATATCTTCACGAGAGGGTTTTGTAGAAACTATATATCCAATGCTTATCAATACATATAGACTTCATACTTGTTGGGGATCTTTAATTGATATTAATATAATAAAAGAAAATAATGTACTATTTGATGTGTCCAAAAAATCTGGCGGTGATTTTATATTTATGTGTAACCTAATGACACACGCAAAAAATATAACCCTGATAAATAATCCATACTATCACTATTACATTACAGGAAATAGCATAACCAACTCAAAAGGTATAAACAAATCCAGGGCGAGATGTCAGCAAATAATTCAAAACTATAGCTTATTATATGACTTTATTAAAAAGTGGGACATTGACAACGATGATAACAAACAGCAGGTAGCAAGCAGGGTTTTTAAAGAATTTTTTGATGTTAGTCTGAAAATGTTCAATAGAATTAACTACGGCGTAAGCAGAGAAGAAATCAAAAATACCATAAAAGATTTGTGGGATAATGAGTTACTGGAAAAAAGTAAAGAAATAAACAATGAAAACCCTGTTTGTCTTGGAAAAATAGCGAACTTGATGTTATTAAATATAAATATTTTCGGCTTTAAATTAATTAAAAAAAACAATATAAATAATTATATTAACATAAGAATAATAGTAGACAGAGTAAAGGGGCTTATAAAAATAGTATTAAGAAAGATTAAATTGTTTTAATAGCTTGAGTTTCAGCACTACATTGTTTATGTGGTGGGAATATTGAAAAAATCATTTGTGAAATGGTAGATGTTATTCTTCTTTTAGCTTTTTAATAAACATAATAAACATCCGTAGACGTTAACATTTCATTTAAAGAAATGAGAAAGAATAATGTTTGAATCGCGTGACAGCGAATATCTCAATCTGCTACGTGGCGCTTCAGTCATAAGAGTCATGTTAGTTCACTTGGGACTTAGCTGGTTCTATCCTCCGTTTTCCTACTATATCGGCGTTTTCCTTCCAATACTGTTTTTCGTATCAGGTGCCGTTTCATTTGAGAACTATCTGCGTAAACCTTTTGGTATTTATTTTACCAAACGAATCACTGGGTTATGGATACCATTTTTCCAGCTTGCAGTTCCGGTTGTTTTGATTTTTTCGGCGCGACAGTTAAAAGCTGATCCGGCGAGTTTGGTATCCTGGTTTCTGCTGTGGCCTGATCGATCATTGTTTCCATTTCCGATTGCACAAATTTGGTTTATCAATGTACTATTATTGTTGGTTATAATCTCGGCACCTATATTTCCGTTTTTATACCGCTCACGAACGACGTGGTTTGCTGCAGGTCTTGCGTGCTATTGTTTTTTGACGCTGATTTTTAACAGCTCGGACGTTGTTTCCGTGTTTAGCGCGTCTCAGATAGTAACTGCGCTACGTTTGCCTAAACAACTACATCAAACATTCGCATTGGCTCAATTCTTCTTTTTAGGAGCGCTATATTATAAAAAGCCGAATCAGGTACCCAAAATATTTCTTGCTGTTCTTTGTTTAATTACACTGCTACCGGGATTATACCTGTCATGCCTGAACTCCGGTTGCAAGAATGTACCGGCTGCAATAGACGGCCGTAGCGCTAATTACATCTTACTCGCCTATGCTGTAATATTTGCATTACTTCTCGGTCGCGACATGCTCCTGCACCTGATTAACCGCATAACGTTGTTCAAATCGTTATTATTGTTCGCAAGTCGCAATTCTTATTCACTCTTTTTATTGCATCCGCTTGTTCTTTTTCTTATTGAGCGCGGTCTAAATATGAAAAACCTTTCCGGTAATTATTTATTGGCAATTATCCGGCTGATACTGGTTGTATCAATCACCATGTTTTTGAGCATACCATATAGCGCCCTTACACGTTTAATTTCAAAATACGTGTCGAAAATCTGGGTACGCGGATGAACGACTCACCTTGTCACAAAACACCGTGGCTTTATACCCAGTTCTTAGTTTCATCACTCTGGCAAAGAATCTGAAGGATCTGCACATCTAATGAAGATGCGCTTCAGTAACAGAAGAGTAATCCAGATTTTACACGTGTGTGGCTTTGTTGCGCTTTTTCTCAGCTTTCCGACACATTATCCGGTTCTACATAAAGCGGACATGATCGTGTTGCTGGCCGGCAGTCATAAGGAGCGCGCGCCTGCTGCCGCTTATCTTTTTCGCAACGGTTATGCCAGCAGGGTCGTTCTGACCAATGACGGCGTGTTCAGTAGTTGGTCGCAAAAGTACATGCGTAACCTCTATCAGATCGAATGGGCGGAGGAGGATCTTGTAGCAATGGGAGTACCGAGGGATTGTATCCAAAAACTCCCGTTCATTAGAGCCGGAACAATTTACGATGTTCTTGCGGTCAAAGATTACGCAACGGATGAAAAAGCCGGCAGTATGATCATCGTCACCTCAAAATACCACATGCCACGCGCTCTCTGGACTTTCAAACACGTTTTTGCAGGGAGTTCCTGGGAAATCATGGCGTATCCAGCTAATTTCTCTGTTCCGGGACTGAAGGTAAGAGCAGTGGAGCAGGTAAAACGGGCCGGTTACAGAATTGTCTACGGGTTATTGGGCAGGATTCCTGAAAGAGGCGGGCAGTAAAAGATGTTTTTTAACAAATTCCGTGGTAAAATCAAGGTTTTAGCGTTTTCTTGACAGTTTCCATTGTTGTTGCAGATTTTGGAGGCACGCTATGAAAATTGAGTTTTGGGTACATTATAAATGGCTGGTTGTTATTTTACCTGTTTTTGTTTTATCGGTATGCACTGCGAGTTTAACTGATAATACGAATCCAGAAGATGCTGTTTCGAGTGATACTGCCCTGAATGATACCGCTCCAGGGGGCGCCACTGTTGTATATACAACCGCTTATAAAGGGATAACACTCGACAAGGACGGGCGTCTTATCCCTACCGCGTGGGCGGCCGGGATGGTGCAGACCTTTGAAACTGGTAAAACGCCAATCCGGGAGATATACGTTTCTGAAAATGGGAAAAATTCAAACGACGGTTCGTATGACAGCCCTTTGGCAACTATAGCCCGCGCTATTAAACTAGCTGCGCCCGGAACAGCCATTCGAATAATGCCTGGTATATACACCGAGAACCTATATACAAGCAATCTGCGCGGCAACGCAGATAACCCCATTTGGATCGGCGGCGTTCCCGGCATGGAAAGACCGCAAATGAGAAGAATTCGGATAGTCGGCGGTTCATACATTATTTTACATGACATGGTGCTAACAGGACGAGAACAGCCTGTTAATCTTGATGATGGCGGCAAAAGGAGCAATCCGCAGGCTGCTTATAATTACGTGTTGAGGAGCATTTATGCTTACAACAACGATTCCGTTACCTTTAAATTCGCCGGCGTTAATTACGTTTGGATAATTGATTGTGAAATTGGTCAAATTCCCGGAAAAGGAAACGTTGCGGCAATCGACTTCGTGGGATGCGATAATGCCGTCGTCGCCTACAATTACATCCACAGCATTGACTCTGGTTATGCAATTCAGCTTAAAGGTTCAAGTTATCACGGGGATATCCACAACAATTTTTTCGTTAACGCCGGCAAACGCGGCGTACAAATGGGCGGATCCACAGGCGCCGATTATTATCGTCCACCGTTGACGGACAGCACGTATGAAGCTCGGTATATCCGTACGTATTCAAATATTTTCATTAACGGAGAGATGCCTTTTCTCTTTTCCAGTTCGCGCGATTGTTTTTTTGTAAACAATACCGTGGTTAACGCCGGCGGCAATCTTTTCCGCACCGTGAAAGAAAACAATTCCGTCGCCAACGGCGGCAACCCTCATTACAACACCGTCGCCAATAATATTTTCTTCAACAGCGGCAACGGCTGGGTTTCCGGTAAGGTAGGGGATGCGAATGGCGCAACCAATACACTGGAAAGAAATTTATTTTTTCCAAAAGGCACGCCCGGGTCTGACAGTAAATTGACTTTTAGGAATTCGATTTTATCCGACCCTTTATTTAGAAACCTTTCAGGTAATAATTTTGCGTTATTGCCCAAAAGTCCGGCGATTGGCGCGGGTACGACGCTTGTTGACGTCTCGTTCGCAAGCCGGGACTATTACGGCAATCCTTTTAAAAATAAACGCAGCATCGGCGCTATAGAATACTACACATTGGACGCGGTTCCGACTGCGACGCGGAATGTAAACGGATATAACAGATAATGGTTCATATAGTTGTATTTTCCGATGACTGGGGGCGTCATCAATCAAGTTCCCAACATATATTCAGGCATTTGTTGGATAAGTACGCAGTTACCTGGATAAATACCATTGGATTACGCACGATGCGCCTTTCTATGTATGACCTGAAAAGAACTATTCAGGTGTTGGGCAGTTGGGTATCTTCTAAATCAGCAGACGGTTCCAATGAAAAAAATGAAATGGCAAATCCCAAGGTATTGGCGCCGATTATGCTTCCTTCATTCCGTTATCGTTTCACAGCATATTTAAATCAGAAAATTCTCCTAAAAACAGTCCGTAAAGCGTTAAATTTGTACGGAAAAAATAAAAAAAACATCCTTGTCAGCACGGCGCCAATCATCCCAGCCATTTATTCATCCGGTATTTTTGATCTAACTGTTTATTATTGCGTTGATGATTTTACAACCTGGCCTGGTGTTGATGGAAGAGCAATGCAACGTCTCGAATCCGAATTATTACGGGGATGCGATCTGCTGATCGCCACTTCATCAGAATTATTACGTTCAAGGGGCGCTTTCGTAAAAAAAGCCGGTTTACTTACTCATGGCGTTGATTTTGAACATTTTTCAAGCGCTTCCCGATTATCTCCGCCTGATGAACTAACAAAATTACCCAAACCTGTAATTGGTTTTTTCGGAGTGTTTGATGACCGGATGGATGACGCAGTTCTTAAAAGCATCGCAAATCAGTTTGCATCGGGAAGCGTCGCCATTCTTGGGCCGATCGATAGAGATATACAACCGTTTGCGTCATTTAATAATATTCATTTTTTTGGACGGGTTTCTTACCAGGAACTTCCATCGTGGGTTTCCGGATTTGATGCATGCATATTGCCATACAAAGTCAATGAAAGCACGAAATCCATCAATCCGTTAAAGTTAAAGGAATATATTGCGACACGTAAGCCGGTAATTTCCACGCCTCTTCCTGAAGCGGTTAGATTGTCAAAATATGTGCGAATTGCGTTTCCCGAAGATTTTCCTGTATCAGTACGCGAGGAAATAGAGAAACCTTTTTCTGAAAATCCCGATCTTGAAGCGTTTCTGCACAATGAATCCTGGGAGAAAAAGGCTGAAGAATTCGAAAAAATTATTATGGAAGAATTATGAAAAGCAGTATCCGGGTATTAAGTATTTCTTCAATGTTCCCAAATCCACGGATGCCTGTTCATGCGCAGTTTGTTAAACAAAGATTGGATGCCCTGGCACGATACGTTGATTTGACAGTGATTTCCCCTATTCCATGGTTTCCCGGCGAACAGCGAATTTCCAGGTTCCGCAACCGGCATGAAGTTCCTCTTGCCACGAATCAAAATGATTATCAGACTGTTTTCCCGAAATTTTTTTCAATTCCAGCCATTCTTAAACCTTTGGAAGGTTTGTTTATGGCGTTTTCCATATACGCATGGGTTCGTAAATACCGTAATCCTGACGAATTTGATCTGATTGATTGTCACCTTGGATTTCCCGACGGTTATGCCGGGGCATTGCTGGCTAAAATATGGAAAAAACCTTTTGTGGTTACGCTGCGCGGTCACGACATAAACGAACTATACAAGTACCCGGTTCGCATACGGCAGGTAATTTACTCCCTTCGCAAGTGCAGTCGCTTTTTTGGCGTTTCTCAGGCGTTGGTTGACGGCGCCGTCAAACTGGGCGCTCCGGCGGAAAAAGGCTTTCGCAGCGCCAATGGAGTGGATTCCAGTCGTTTTTTCCCGTCCGAAAGACATAATGCGCGTATACGGCTTGATCTTGATACTCAATTACAATACATGTTTTCCGTTTCACATATAGTAAAGCGCAAGGGAATTGATATCCTCATTCGCGCTCTTGCGATTTTACGCGAAAAAGGGCATTCAAAACTCAGGTATCTTATTGCAGGCGCCGGCGGCGAAGAAGGAGATTATACCGATGTCCTAAAAAAACTGGCGGAAGAACTAAGGGTTTCAAATTACATTAAATGGATCGGCGCGGTTGATAACACTGAATTGCATGAGTATTATTCCGCGGCTGATATAAGCTGCCTGGCCAGTGAAAAGGAAGGGTGGCCGAATGTGATACTGGAATCTCTTGCATGCGGAACGCCTGTTGCCGCATTCTCAACCTGGGGAGTTCCCGAAATAATTACTTCGGAAAATCTTGGTTTTCTCGTAGAAAACCGCACACCGGAAGCTTTCGCTGACGCCATTGAACGCGGTATTGCAAAAACCTGGGACAGGGAAGCCATCGTTTCTTATGCAAAAGATCATTCCTGGGATAATACGGCGAAAGAACTGCATAGGCATTTCACTGAAATTATTTGAGGTTTTCATTATGTTTTCAAATCAAATCAATAATGCAAAACTGGCGATCAAAGTGCGGCTCTACGGTTCGCGAAGCCTGAACAAGATTGCGTCGAAAGTTTATAAGATGGCCGATTCGGAAGCCATCTCGCAGCTTTGGCAAAGGGTGGCTTCAACTTACGCTAACGACCACATATCGGCCGCAAAATATGCGCAAACCAGGTATTGGCTTCTCTTCAATACATTGCGATTGGCAGAGCTTGGTTTGCACAATACGTCGCCTCTTCGCATTCTGGATATAGGGTGTGGGCCGGGGTTTTTTGTAGCCCTGACAAGAGTATTGGGACACGATTGTCACGGCGTAGACGCGCCTGATTCCTATTTGACGGATACAGAGCGGGATGTTTATTCCACATTGACCAGGGCTTTTCATTGCAACGAAGTGGTCAGCCCGCTTTTAATCGAACGTTTCAAACCGATGCCGTTCAGGGATCAGCCTTTCGATCTGATTACGGCGTTTTGGATCTGCTTCAACCGACATCGGCAAACAGATGAATGGGGCATGGACGAATGGAAATTCTTTATCGAAGACGCGTTTCACTGCCTGCTGCCCGGCGGGCGCATGGTATTGGACATAAATGAACACCGTGAACGCTATGGTGATTTGCGATTTTACGATACAGCAACGCGTGACTATTTCAACGGCATAGGTAATGTTAATCAAGGTCGCGTCATAATCAAGCGCCCTTAACCAGAATGCTGGTTACAATCGTTTTCGTAATCTTTGCGCAGCCTGATTATAACGTCGTTGATACTCGCCTATTGTTTTGTCCAATGAATATCGTTCTATTGCGCGTTCATACGCGCTTTCCGCAAATCGTCGTCGCTGGTCAGGATCGAAAAGCAACTGAATGTAGTGTTCCGCCAATTTGTCGGAGTCGCTTCTGGGAGCGAGTAAACCGTCGATTCCATTACGGATTATTTCAGGATTGCCGCCGACATCCGTCAGCACTACGGCCAACCTTGATGCCATTGCTTCCATCAAAGTCAAAGAAGCGGCTTCAGAAAGTGACGTCAGCGTAAATATGTCACAGGCATTCATCAGATCAGGTATGTCGGAACGTATTCCGAGGAATACGACTCTTTGCTGTAAACCCAAATCAACGCATTGCTGCTCAATTATCTGGCGATGTGGGCCATCGCCTGCAAGCAGAAGATCTACATCCGGTATTTTTTTTGCTGTTTTTGAAAATGCCGAAATAAGCGTTTCATGATCTTTCACAGGATGAAATCTGGCGACGCACAGGATATAACGACGCTGCGGATCAAGACCAAGCTTTTTCCTTAACTCCAGACGATCCACATTTGATGAATACCTTGCAAGGTCGATGCCGTTTTCGATTACTTCAATCCTGGAAGCGGAGAAGCCGTCGTTTTCCGCTAAAGCTTTCGCGGAATAACCGCATACGCCATGAATTTCATCTGCTAAACGTCTAAAGAATATTTTATTAATAATTTTGCGTTTCCTGGAAACTATATCCGGATAATGCCGGCCATGTTCCGTGAACATGAGATGGACTCTATTTCCGGTTATAAGTTTGGCAAGCGCCGAGTAAAAGAATGGCGTATATTGGTGGGCGTGTACTATTTCAATGTTCCGGGACTTCAATTCACGTGACATTTTCAACGAAACGTTAAAGTCCCACCCGGGGCGTCTTTCTAAATTTATTACCGGAACCCCTTCATTGTGAAGCTGCATGCCCAGTTTGCCGATATCGTCCAGGCAGAATATTACGGGATCAAGCTGCGTCCCCAATCTTCGAATTGTTTCCGTGATCAGGACTTCTACTCCGGCAACCTGCATTACATGCACAACAAAAGCGATTTTTATGGGCTTTTCATTTTCCATTTCAGTTGCACTCTATAATCAGTAGATATTTAAAGTCTAAAGGACTATAAATTATATCGGAGTTTTTCTCATCAGGGAACTGCCTTATTTTATGAAGCGTGTATTAAAAAGAACTATTATCGTATTGTTTCAACTGGCGGTGCTGCCGATCTGGTTGGCGTACAAGCTTGAAGTATTGCTGTTAAGGCGAAAAGAAGCGTTTTATGGCTATTCTCAACTGCTTTGCCTGTTTCCCGGGATTGTTGGAAATTACATACGATATGCCTTTTATCGCATGACGATCGCTTCGCTGGGAAATGATTGCAGTATTTGTTTCGGCGTAACACTGGTGCATCCTGAGATACGAATAGGTCATGGGGTATATATCGGCCCCTGGTGCAATCTTGGGTTATGTACAATTGAAGATGATGTGCTTTTTGGATCGGATGTTCATGTAATCAGCGGATTTAACCAACACGGCCATACTGATGTTTCCGTTCCGGTGAGAGAACAGCCGGGAGAATTATTGAATGTCAAAATTGGACAGGATTGCTGGATCGGCAATAAAGCTGTTATCGGCAACCATGTCGGTGAAAAAAGCATAGTAGGCGCGGCGTCGCTTGTAGTTAATGAAGTGCCGCCTTATTCGGTTGCTGTTGGCAACCCTGCAAAAGTTGTTCGAGACAGGCGTATTAAATGAAGGAACAATAAAAAGGGAAGTACGGCCAATGGTTGCCACTGCGATAATAACATTTTGGTTCTGTGTGTTTGTTTTGGCATATACGTTTGCCGGTTATCCGCTTGCGCTTGCAGCTCTTTACCGCTTGCGTCCGCGCAGAGTACAAAAACAGGCGATTTGTGCCAGTGTGACTTTTATTGTGCCCGCTCACAACGAAGGCAAAATAATAAAGAAAAAAATTGAGAATACACGGCGGCTTGATTATCCGCAGGAACTGATCCAAATCGTAGTCGTTTCAGACGCCTCAACTGACGATACCGCAAAAATATGCCGTGAATTCAAAGATGTAATCCTTGTAGAGCTTAATCATAGAAGCGGCAAATCAACGGCTCTTAACGCAGGACTTGAACGCGCGACGGGAGATATTATTGCGTATACAGATGCTTCCATTACGCTTCGTCCCGACTCTCTGCGCCGCGCGGTTGAACCTTTTGCCGATCCATTGGTCGGCTGCGTATCAAGTGAAGACGAAGTGGTTTCGCTGGGGGGAATAGGGAAAAGTGAAGGATTTTATACCCGTCTGGATGCTTATTCGCGGCGGATTGAAGGACTGGTCGCCGCGGCAACGGGAATGAGCGGTTCTTTCCACCTCGTCCGCCGCGAACTATGTCCGGTTTTCCCCGGCGCGGTTGCCACGGACATGTTTTCAGCTCTGTTTTGTGTCCGTAAGGGATATCGCGCAATAGTGGAAGAGAGCAGCAAAGTTGAAGTGAAAGCGCAATCAGATACTAAACAGGAGTATAACCGCAAGGTAAGAACCATGCTCACCGGCCTGAGCGCCGTGTTCGAGATTCCGCAGCTATTGAACCCATTTAAATACGGGCTTTTCTCCTGGTGTTTGTTCAGCCATAAAATTCTTCGCTATTTTACGCCGGTATTTACGGCTCTGATTCTTGTCAGCAGTTCTTATCTGGCGTTTTCGAGCATTTTTTTCAAATTTATTGTCGTTCTTGAATGTTTGGCAATATGCGCGGCGTTGTTTGCCAATACCAAAAAAAATTCCGATCATACCCCGCGCATTTTATCTATTCCGGCGTTTTTTGGCATAACCGTTTTGGCTGCCGCAGCTGCTCTCTTCAAATATGCAAAAGGAGATAGGGCGGTTGTATGGCAGCCGACTAAAAGGAGTTCCTGAAACGGATATGGCTTCAAAAAATAAAAACGGAAAAATTGTAATTCTGTTTTTTATACTAACGCTTGCCTATTTTATCAATAAAGATAACCGGGCGCTTGCAGATCGCTATATCATCTGGCGCAATCCTCCGTCACCTGCGGTAGTTGAACTTGCGGACAAAACAGGCATGACCTCTCTCGGCCGTCGCATATTTTACGCATCCTTGCCAGGAATAGACGACGCGGACGACCTCAATCGGAATTGTTCGGGCATAGAAACGACCATGATTATTCTTGGATGTTATGCCAATGGACGGATTCATGTATTTAATGTCCGGGACAACCGAATCGCCGACGCCAAATATGTCACTTCGGCGCATGAGATGCTGCACGCGGCCTATGTGCGCCTGCCGAAAAGAGAGCGTGAGATGGTCAACAGGCTGCTTGATGAGGAATATGAATACGCCGGCGGAAACGACGAACTCCGCGACGTAATGGCCGAATATGCGCGGGTGGAACCGGAGCAGCGCTACAACGAATTGCACTCCATTTTAGGTACGGAATACGCCGAACTCTCTCCGGAACTGGAACGATATTACGCCCGTTATTTTATCGATCAGCGTAAGATCGTTGATATGGCGATTCAATATCGCAAGGTTTTTAAAAATCTTGAATCCGAACAAGCCGGGTTGAAGATTCAGCTTGATCGTCTGGCCGCGGAAATAAGGGCCGATGCGTCGCTTATTGACACTATGATTTCCTGGTTGAACAGTGATATAGAGACATTTAATGTTAAAGAATTTTATTCCCGCCGCGAATTCAACGCCGAGAGGGAAACGCTGCTTGAAAAACAAAAAGAGATAAGCCGGCTCAGGGCGCAAATCGAAGCGAATATCGTCAGGTACGATAAATGGGTGGTGGAATACAACAATCTTGGCGGGAAAATCGATCAACTGAACTACCAGCTCGACAGCAAATCTCAGGCAGGCATCCGGGACATTCCGTAAACCGAAACGCAGGGGCGAACCTATGCGTTCGCCCTAATTGGGCAGCAACGTATTCGTTACGTGGGCGAACGCATAGGTTCGCCCCTACAGCGATTCCTTAAATTTGCAACCTTCGTTATGGCAGTAGCGTACCGTACCTGAGCGTTTGGTGGTTTTTGTAAGCGTGTAAGGCGCTCCGCATTGCGGACAGCTTTCTTGAATCGGCCGCGCCCAGAGTACAAAATCGCAGTCAGGATAGCTGGAGCAACCGAAAAAGACTTTGCCGCGGCGCGATTTGCGTTCCAGGATTTCGCCCGCGCAGCCATCTTTCGGGCAGCGTACGCCTGTGGTTTTCATTTTGATGTATCTACAGTCCGGATAATTGGAACAGGCTGTGAATTCCCCGAAGCGGCCGTGTTTTATTGCCAGTTTTTTCCCGCAGGCCGGGCAGTCCTCGTCAAGTGGAATGTCATGTTTAACGGCAATGCTTTCCGCGGATTTTACGATCTTTTTGGTGTTTTTACATTCCGGATAACCGGAGCACGCCATAAATTCTCCAAAGCGTCCGCGTTTTAAAACCATCGGCCGGCCGCATTTATCGCACAGGATTTCTTCCTGCGGCGCGTTTTCCGCTGCGCCTTCACCGTCTGTCGGCGCCGAGCCATTGCCGTCAGACCCGAGCTGCCTTGTGTTTTTGCATTCGGGATAGTTTGAGCATGCCATGAAACGCCCGAATTTTCCCCACTTTATGACCATTCCGCTGCCGCATTTCTCGCAGATCTCGCCTGTTTCAACCGCCTCGGTTTTGACGTTGCGCATTTCTTTTTTCGCGATTTTCAGGCGCTCGTCAAGAAGTTCATAAAACGAGCCGATCGCCTTTTTCCAGGCTTCACGTCCGGATTCTATGCGATCAAGGTCGTCTTCCATCCTGGCGGTGTACTCGTAATCGAAAAGTTCTTTGAAACTCTCTACCAGTAGGTCAAGTACGATTTCGCCCGTTTCGGTAGGGTAAAATTTCCCGTCGTTTTTATCGACGTATTCGCGATCCTGAATAGTACTGAGAATGGAAGCGTACGTACTGGGCCTTCCTATCCCCCTCGACTCCAGCGCCTTGACCAGCGACGCTTCGTTATAACGCGGCGGCGGCTGGGTAAAATACTGCGCGGGCAAAAGTGCCTGCAATGCCAATTCTTCGCCATCGCCAAGATCTGGAAGAATCAAGTCCTCGTCTTTCGTAGAAGATTCCTTGCGAGCGCCGGGCGTGTCTTCCGCTTTAGCTTCCTGGTACACTGCCTGAAAACCGGCGAATTTTAAAATGGAACCGGTTGCGCGAAATTCCACTCTTCCGGCATGTATATTGACTTCCGTGTGGTCGAAAACGGCCGGGTTCATCTGTGAAGCTACAAAGCGCGTCCAGATCAAAGCGTATAGTTTCCATAATTCCGGCGTCAGAACATGTTTCAGGCTTTCCGGCGTTCGGGCTACTGAAGTAGGTCGTATCGCTTCGTGAGCTTCCTGGGCTGCCTTCCCGGACTTATAGTAAATGGGATGTTTCGGCAGGTAATTTTCGCCGTATTCCGAACCAATAAGGGCGCGAACTTCGGAAAGCGCGCTTTCCGATACATGGGTTGAGTCGGTACGCATATAGGTAATAAGCCCGACGGAACCTTCCGAGCCTATGTCGATGCCTTCGTATAGGCGCTGCGCCAGAGTCATAGTGCGCTTGACGGAAAAATTAAGCCGGCGGGCGGCATCCTGTTGGAGTTTACTGGTGATAAAAGGAGGCGTCGGATATTTTTTCTTTTCACGACGAATTGTGCTTCCAACTATAAAATGTTCGCCGTTAAGCCCGGCGACGATTTCGTCGGATGTCTTTTTATCGGTTACCACCCATTTTTTACCGTCAATCTTTATTGCTCTCGCGGTAAATTCCGGCGGCGTTTTTCCAAGAAGGCGGGCGTCAAGATTCCAGAATTCTTCGGTTTTGAAAGCCCTGATCTCGCGTTCCCGATCAACGATCAACCTTAGCGCCACTGTTTGTACGCGCCCGGCTGAAAGGCTGCGTCGCACCTTTTCCCAGAGCAGCGGGCTGATTTTGTATCCGACCAGCCGATCCAGAATCCGGCGTGTGAGCTGTGCGTCAACCTTGTTGGAATTGATTCGACCAGGATTCTTAAACGCTTCTTCAATTGCCGGCTTTGTGATTTCATGAAAGAGTACCCGGTAAACATTTTTTGATTTACCGGACAATTCTTCAAAAAGATGCTGGCAGATGGCTTCGCCCTCACGGTCAGGGTCGGCCGCGAGGTAGATATTGCCGATATTCTTTGCCGCGGCTTTCAGTTCACTGACGATTTTAGCCTTGCCGGGAATAACGTCGTACTGCGGGGCAAAGCCGCCCTCAATATCCACGCCAAGCTTATTCTTGGGCAGATCCTTTATATGGCCGACCGAAGCTCTAACTATGTAATTCCCGCCAAGGTATTTCCCGATCGTTTTCGCCTTGGCCGGGGATTCAACTACTACAAGTGACTTGTTCATAAAGAGCGCAAATATACCAGTAATGAAAAGAAATCCAAGAGAAAAAAATGCAGTGTGTAGCGGGTAATTTATTTAAACGCGCTGGCGCGCTTAAATAAATTCCCCGTTACACACCAAGCTTCACATACATATTGCCTGGAAGCTGCCGCGTAAGCCCCGCCGTTTCCAGTTCCATAAGCTCAAAACTGAGACGTGGAATATCAAATCCGAATCGTTCCGC
>Ga0082212_10001635_pt1 | contig 32970 bp, 28 predicted proteins | sample TergutNt197P3_FD_71548 | JGI IMG/M metagenome (GOLD analysis project Ga0082212, IMG submission 71548) | Neocapritermes taracua P3 segment gut microbial communities from Petit-Saut dam, French Guiana - Nt197 P3 | ecosystem: Host-associated > Arthropoda: Insects > Digestive system > Gut ... | reverse complement strand
TAACGGCAAGCGTCATAACCGAAACGACTGTCGTAAATTTGTTAATTATTTTTATTTTCATAGTTAAATATCTAAAATACAACATTTTTGTTTATTGAAGAACGGAGTAACTGAATAACTGAATAATTGAAAACTCATAATTCATAAATTTAAAATGTATCTTTGCAGCCTGATTAAGCTAAAATATTATGTCGTTAATAATTGAAGAAAAAGATCTTGAAAAACTTATAATGGTGGGCGACCGTGTTTTGGTTAAGCCCAAAAATCCGGCAAGCAAAACTAAAACCGGTTTGTATTTGCCGCCAACGGTGCAGGAAAGCGAGCAAATTCTCAGTGGATATATTGTAAAAGTCGGGCCGGGCTATCCGATTCCGGCCATAAGCGAAGATGATGAAGTTTGGAAAGAAAAAAAGGAAGACGTTAAATATGTGCCATTGCAGACACGTATTGGCGACCTTGTTGTTTACCTGAGCAAAAGCGGCTGGGAATTAGAATTCAACAGCGAAAAATACATTATCATGCCTCATTCTGCAATCCTGATGATTATAAGGGATGAGAACCTGTTTGAGCAATGATATTTTTAAACAGCAGGGGCTATTTCATTTCCTTACAAGCCGCATAAATACCATCGAACAAAGGCTGGATACTGGTTTCGGCTATTGCCGAAAAAGCAATACGGAGCAGGTTATCGAAAGCAATTACGCCAATGCTGTATTTTTCGATGAGCAGTTTGCGTATTTTTTCACCGTCTAAGCCTTCAGCCAGTTCTATACACATAAAATACCCTGAGTTAAACGGGAGCGCCTTGAAACATGACTTGTATGTTTCGTTTTTCAATACCCGTTTCACTTCGCAGTAGCGGCGTTTCATGATGTTATATTTTTCTGCCTTTTGATTTTCGTATTCGGGGTGAGTATAGGCTTCCAACAGCAACGACTGTGATATGTTAGCCGCATTGGAAATATTCCCTCGAATAGCGCCGGCGGTTTTCGATTCGAGTGCGCTGTAAATGGCAGCATCACCGCCTTTTATGCCGTAAGTAATAAAACCAACTCGGAAACCCCAAACGTAATCTTCTTTTGTGGGGCCGTCGATTTTAACTGCAAGAATATTTTCGTGTGCAGAGCAAAGGGCCGAAAATATGCTTTCCTTTGCAATACCTTCTTCATAACCTAACCCAAAGTAGGCATCATCGATAAATACAACAATTTTATTTCCTTTTTCAGCCGAAGCTTTTATAGTTTTTACAATAGAATCCTGTTCACTTTGAGTAGGAGTGTAGCCCGCCGGGTTGTTCGGGAAGTTGAGCAATAATATTTTTTTCCCGACAGCGCCTTCATTTAAGGCTGTTTCGAACGCGGCAAGGTCAAGCCCGTCGTCTTTTAAAAGTTTATATGGTTTAAGTGGCGAACCGTATGCATTTGTGAGCGTAAGCGTGTAATTTTCCCAAAAAAGGTCAGGGATAATTACTTGGTCTGTTGGGTCGCAAAACATATACCCTGCCATACTAATACCATGGGTAAGTGCATTGGTAACCACAGGCAGGCTTATATCAGTGTTTCCTATTGACGGGTTTTTTTTGTATATCATTTTTTTCCACTCAGCCCTTATATCAGGACGGCCATAACTTGGCGCGTACAGAAATATCTTTTCAGGTTTTAAATCAACTTTCGAAGCTATTGACTCTAATCTCATTGGCGAACCATCGTCTTCGACTGCCGTGCCAATTGTGGCATTAATGCTGACTTTACCGGCTTCGGCTGACTGTGCTAATATTCCTTTCTTGGGGAAATATATTGCCTTGCCCCGCTGTGAAAGCATTTCAAATATAACACTGTTTTTTTCTTGAATAATCTTGTTTAATTCTTCAGCCTGTGGATTCATGTTTTTGTATGTTTAAAATTTTAATTTTGATACGCAAAATAAAAAAATGTTAAATGCTTTCGCTGTATTTATGGCATTTTGCTATTCTATTTCACAAAATAATAACAACAAACTGCATTGTGTTTTGCAATTGATATATACCTAAATTAGCTATTTGGTTTATGATTTGTAATGTACTATATTTGTGCTAAAGTTCAAATTAACCTTAAAATTTATAAAAATGAAATATCGTAAATTAATATTAGGATTGCTGGTTTTAGTAATCGTGGTATCGGGCATCATAGTAATTAAAGCGTTTACAGCCAACAGAGCTCAGGAAGTTAAAATGTTAATTGTTTTCTATTCGCATACGGGCAACGCTAAGTTTGTATCCGAACAGATTCAAACTCTTACAGGCGCCGATGTTTTTGAGATAATACCGGTTAACCCTTATCCTGAAGATGTTAGCGCTGTTATTGAAAGGGCAGGGCAGGAGCGGGAACTTGGCATTCTTCCCCCGTTAGTTGGCAGAATAGATAATTTTGCTGACTATGATGTAATTTTTTTAGGTTCACCTAACTGGTTTGGAAGTTTGTCATTACCGGTACTGAGTTTTATTGATTCCTACGACCTGTCAGGTAAAACCGTTGCTCCTTTTATTACATTTGGCGGTGGTGGATTAATGAATACTATAACCGACCTCAAGGCGCTTTCTCCAAATGCTGTAATTCTTGAAGGGTTTGGAGTATCGCGTGATGATGTAAAAAATAGCCCGCCTGACATTGCGCAATGGCTTGAAAGAATAGGTATAAACAAATAACTTTATTACAAAATGAGTTGTCAGAATAACAAAGCAATGGAATGTCCATGTACATATCCTTGCGCAAGGCACGGAAAATGCTGCGAGTGTGTGGCCTATCATCTCAGGGGCGGTCAGTTTCCGGCATGTTTTTTCAGTAAGGAAGCCGAAACAAAATACGATCGCAGTTTTGAGGCTCTAATAAGAGACCGCAAATCGCCAAACTCCTGAATAGTCAACTGTAAATTTAACGTTTTTCAATAGCGGTTGCAAGTAAAATAAAGTCGTTTACCGAAAGCTGTTCAGGACGTTTTTCAGAGAATTGCAGAGGGATATATTCTCCAAATTCCTTTAGCGAATTTCTAAGCATTTTACGCCGTTGGTTAAATGCTGTTTTTACTACATTCACAAAGAGTTTATCATAGCATGGCAGGGTTTGCCTTTGGTTGCGTGTTAGCCTTACAACTGCCGATTTAACTTTTGGCGGCGGCACAAAAACATGTTCCGAAACGGTAAAAAGATATTCAATGTTGTAAAAAGTCTGAAGCAAAACACTTAATATACCATAGGTTTTGTTTCCATGCCCGGCGCTTATCCTTTCGGCTACTTCTTTTTGCACCATTCCTACCACTTCGGGAATATAATCGCGGTAATCCAAAACCTTAAAAAATATCTGCGAAGAAATATTATATGGAAAGTTCCCGATAACAGAGAAATTTCCCTGAAAATGATTCAAAAAATCGAACTTTAAGAAATCTTCGTCATACAGCCTTTTGCTTATTTCAGGATAATTTTTTTGAAGGAATTCGATCGATTCCTTGTCTATCTCGACGGCATGAACGGTTAATTCCTTTCTTTCAAGCAAATAACGAGTAAGCACACCCATTCCGGGGCCGACTTCCAAAACATTTGCTGTTTTAGCGTTCAGGCTGTCAACAATTTTACGGGCTATGTTTTGATCCTTTAAAAAATGCTGACCAAGATTCTTTTTGGGTTTTACTACATTCATTAATCCCCGTTCCATCTATTTTAGATTAAACCTATATTTCGTTTTAATCAAAATTTATAAAAACAAATTTATATTTTTGTGCCGCTAACAGCTGTCGGCAATCTTCACATTTTGGTTTCCGAAAATAGTAATTTTTCGATTAAATGAAATGTGATTTTTTTTACAGCTTTAAATGAGCTAATTTTTGAAAAACATTGTTTTTAAAATATTAAAATTCTTGGCCTTTTTTTCATTAGGCGCGTTTATCTTTTGGTTGATATACAAAGATCAGGACATTGAACGAATTAAATCGGTTTTAAAAAACGATGTCAATTATTTTTGGGTGTTTGTGTCGCTTTTCATTGGATTGTTAAGCCATATTAGCCGCACACTGCGTTGGGGGCTAATGATTGAACCAATAGGGCATAAGCCGAGGTTCACCAATACGTTTATTGCCGTTATGGTCGGCTACCTTATGAATATGGTTTTCCCGAGAATGGGCGAAGTTTCGCGGTGCGGCGTGATTGCGAGGTACGAAAAGCTTTCGTTCACAAAACTTCTTGGCACTGTGGTTGCCGAGCGGATTGTGGATATGATTTCGCTGTTAATTCTGTTGGCAGTGGTTATTGTTTTGCAGTTTGGCAAAGTGGTAGGATTTGTTAAAAGTAATCCCGGAATAGAAGAAAAACTTACGGCAATTGTTTCATCTCCGATATTGCTAATAGGGCTTGCAGTGCTGGCTGTTGTGCTTTTTGTTTTCAGAAAAACATTCAAGCACACAGCTGTTTATGCAAAAATTGCAGGGGTACTGAATAACTTCAAGGAAGGATTTGTTTCAATAGGTTCCATAAAAAAGAAATTCTGGTTTTACTTTCACTCGGCATCTATTTGGTTCATGTATTACCTGATGTTATATGTTAATTTTTATGCATTTGATTTCACAAAAGTTTTAAACCCGATAGCGGGGCTTACAACTTTTGTAATGGCAAGTTTTGGCATGGTTGCACCTGTTCAGGGAGGCATTGGCGCATGGCACTTTATGGCTAAGGAAGCGCTCGCACTGTATGGCATATCAAACGAAAACGGAATTATTTTTGCTTTTGTTGCGCATACTTCCATGACGCTTATGATAATTATAATCGGAATAATATCGCTGCTTGTTTTACCGTTCATAAACCGCAGGAATTATTTGGCGCCTGAAGAAAAATAGAATCTGCGGTATTGCATTGTTGTAATTTTTTAAGAAATTTGTTTCGGATGAACACCGAATTATTTATCGCCCGGAAATTATTTTTCGATAAGACAAACAAAAAATTCTTATCCTACAAAATTATTCGCATCGCATTGTTTGGCATTGCGCTGGGATTGGCAGTGATGTTGGTTTCGGTGGCTGTGGTTACCGGATTCAAACGGGAAATACGTGAAAAAGTAATCGGCTTTGGCTCACACATCCAGATAGTTAATTACGATTCAAATAGCTCGTACGAGACTCAACCAATTTCAAAAAATCAGCCTTCACTCCCCCTGCTCAAGCAAATTGACGGTGTTTTACGGATTGACGTTTTTGCCACAAAACCGGGCATGATTAAAACCGACGAATACATACAGGGAATTGTTTTTAAAGGAGTTGACCGGCATTATAACTGGGATTTTTTCATGAAAAACCTCGTGGAAGGCAGATTGCCGTTACTTAATGATTCTACACGGGTGAACGAAATAATTATATCTCAGCAGGTAGCCCGGCTTCTTAATATAAAGCTGCACGATGATGCAATCATTTATTTCATGAATGAAGACGAATCGCTGCCGCGCATACTGCAGTTAAAGGTTTGCGGAATTTACCGCACCGGCCTCGAAGAGTTTGACAATATTTTTATCCTTGGCGACTTGAAATACATTCAACGTCTGAACGACTGGGAAGATCACGAAATCAGCGGTTTTGAAATTACCGTCGGCAATTTCAAGAAAATAGATGAAATTGAACAGCAGGTAATGGCGCAGATTATAAATTACAGGGAAGACAGCGAAACCATTCTAAGGACAATTAATATTGTCCGCCAGTACCCGCAAATATTCGACTGGCTTTCGGTTATCGACATGAATGTCTGGGTAATACTGATCCTGCTTTCGTTAGTTGCCGGGTTTAATATGATTTCGGGACTGCTTGTTCTTATTTTAGAGCGGAGTACTATGATTGGTGTGTTAAAGTCACTGGGAAGTCCGAACAGGAGCATAAGGAAAATTTTCCTTTATCAGTCGGTGTTCATTACCGGGCGGGGTATGCTGTGGGGAAATATTCTTGCTATTGCCGTTATGCTTTTGCAGAAATATTTTCATATTATAAAATTAGATTCTGCAACCTATTACATAAATGCCGTTCCCATCAACATCTCCGTTATACACATTTTGCTTATTAATGCTGCGAGTATGTTAATTACTACACTCATGCTGGTAATACCAAGCTATTTGGTTAGCAAAATCACTCCTGAAAAGGCTATCCGCTTCGATTAAATAATTGATTGAAATAATGAAAGATAATATGAAAAAAGAGCAAGAAAATATGATTGTATACCATACACGAAAGAAAAAATCATTAATTACAGGTCTGTCCATTGCTGTTGCCATTCCAATCATTGTCACTTTTATTGTTAACCTCTCTGTGAACCGTACTTTAGATTGGTTTTTTGTTGTTTTAACTGCATTAATTGTATTTACTTCAGTTACACTTGTTCCTTTGATTGTCGAAAAAAACAGAGGCCTTTGGACATTAGTATGTTTCACAGGAAGTTTACTTTTGGCGCTTTTCACAATTTCCTGTTTATACAGCAGTGGACATTGGTTTTTGATTGCAGCTGTTTCTGTAATATTTGGAATGTCGGTTTTTTTTGTACCTTATGTGCTGGCAAAATTACCTCTTCCGGAGATTGCTTCCCGTAACAAGGGATTTTTAGCAATGGTGAGTAATACCTTGCTTTTATATGCACTTATTTTTGTTATCGGGAATATGCAAACCAATACCGGTTACTGGTGGCCGGCACTTTTTATTACTACCGTATGCGCACTCTTTGCATGGTTACTGTTTTTAACAATACGCTACCTTAAAACAAATACATATATAAAAGCAGGCTTGTGCTTTATATATAGCGGATTATTCCATTCCATGATAGGAAATGTGATTGATTGGACTTTAGATGGTATTTGGCATAATCGACTTAGAGATGCAAGTCTGTTCCCTATGAAATGGGGAGATTACCATTTGATAGATGCGAATATTGCGTTGTTAGCATTACTTACAGGCTGCATTGTTGGTGGCATTTTGGTGGTTGTTGGTATGTTGCGGGAAAAACGTAGTTGAAAGCAACTTTTTTACTTTTACACTTTATTTAGAATTGCTCAATTTAACAGTGAATGTATTACAAAGGTAAAAAAGCAGCTTTTTTTACATTAGGATGTAAACTCAATTTCTCTGAAACTTCAACAATAGCCGGAAGTTTTGCGGAAGTGGGCTTTGAACGGGTTGATTTTAAAGAAAAAGCAGATGTGTATGTAATTAATACCTGCTCGGTAACAAAACAGGGCGACAGGGAAAGTCGTAATATTATCCGTCGGGCGATAAAAAATAACCCAAATGCACTGATAATAGTGGTGGGTTGTTATTCGCAGCTAAAGCCGGAAGAAGTTGGCCATATTGAAGGTGTTGACTTGATTTTGGGTACTCAAGAAAAATTTCATATTCCGGCATATCTTGGAAATCTTGAAAAACGAAATTCCGCTGAAATAAAAACCACTCATCCGGCGGGTATAAAAGATTATCACAAGGCATTTTCGTGGGGCGACCGTACCCGCAGTTTTCTTAAAATACAGGATGGCTGTGATTATTATTGCACTTACTGCACAATTCCCTTTGCGCGGGGCAGAAGCAGGAACGATACAATTGAAAACACTGTTTCAGAGGCTCGAAAAGCTGTTGAAATGGGTTTCAGAGAAATTATTCTTACCGGCGTTAACATTGGCGACTTTGGCAAATCTACCGGTGAAAATTTCGTCGATTTGCTTAAGGCGCTTGAAAAAATAGAAGGTCTGCAACGCCTTCGTCTTGGCTCCATCGAGCCCAATCTTTTGAAAGACGGTATAATTCAGTTAGTTGCCGATTCAAAAGTAATAATGCCGCACTTTCACATTCCACTGCAATCTGGCTCCGACGAAATTCTTTCGTTAATGAAACGGAAATATTCCGTCGGTTTGTTTGCTGAACGTGTTCAAAGCATTCGCAAAATTGTGCCCCATGCGTTTATTGGCGTCGATGTAATTGCAGGAACAAACGGCGAAACAGAGGAACTTTTTCAGGAATCTTACGATTTTATAAACAGCCTCGAAATTTCCCAACTGCACGCTTTTACATATTCTGAAAGAAACGGGACACAGGCGTTAAAAATTCCGTGGAAAGTGAGTATGGAAGACCGTAAACGCCGCACGCAAATGTACATTAACCTTTCGCAAAAAAAATTGCGAGTTTTCTATGAAAAGCATTTGGATACTAAACAAATGGCTCTTTTTGAGGATCATAAAAACAAAAGCAACATGCTGGGTTTTACTGAGAATTATATAAAAGTGGAAACCTCGTGCCGTAAAGATTTTATTAACCGGATCATAAAAGTGAAGTTAAAATCAATTCAGCCTGATGGCAATGTGTCGGTTGAAATTACCGATTAATTTTATTTAATTTGCCAATAATTATCAACTAATGGCTGAAGAAGTAAATAAAATGGCAAAATTACCGACTCGGTAATCGGTAAATTATATAACATGGTAAACCGTAAAATTGCAATTGTCATCCTTAACTGGAACGGATCCAAACTTTTTGAGACGTATCTTCCTTCTGTCATCAGAAATTCATCAGTTGAAAATGTGGAACTGTTTGTTGCCGATAACGGCTCAACTGATAATTCGGTTCAGTTGTTGAACCGAAAATTTCCCGAATGTAAAATTATTAACCTTGAAAAAAATTATGGTTTTGCTGAAGGGTATAACCGGGCATTACAAAAAGTGGATGCTGATTATTTTGTTTTGCTGAATTCCGACGTGGAAGTAACACCCGGCTGGATTGAAAAGATTATGCAGCTATTCGACAAGAATCCCAAAATTGCTGCGGTTCAACCCAAAATTCTTAGTCATAATAAACCACATTTTTTTGAGTATGCAGGCGCTGCCGGAGGTTTTATTGACCGTTTTGGCTACCCGTTTTGTAGGGGCCGAATTTTGAATCGGCTGGAAGCCGATACCGGACAGTACGATAAGGCGACTCCTATATTCTGGGCCAGCGGTGCATGTATGTTTGTAAAAGCCGTGGTATTTCGCGAAGCTGGCGGTTTCGACGGCGATTTCTGGGCACACATGGAAGAAATAGACCTGTGCTGGCGGCTGAAAAGCAAGGGTTACGAAATTTGGTACCAGCCCGAAAGCGTAGTGTTTCATCTGGGCGGCGGAACACTTTCGTACGGGAGCCCACAAAAGATATACTTCAATTTCAGGAACAATCTTTTCATGCTTTTTAAAAACCTGCCGCGGCACAAGTTTAAACGCATATTTTTAGCCCGCATGGTTTTAGATGTGATTGCCGCTGTAAAATTCCTTGCCGGGTTCCAGTTTCACGGATTTTTGGCTGTGGTTAAGGCGCATGCGGCATTTTACAGGAGCCTTTCATTGTTGATTAAAAAGAGAAAAGAGACACAAAAAACAATTATGATGAAAGAACACCGAGAAATATACAGAAGAAGCATTATGTGGAAATTCTTTCTCCAGAAAAAGAGGAAGTTCTCGGAACTTGATTTTGATATATAGAAAAGTGAGTAATTGGATGTAAAGTAGCCATTGGATATTAATTTTTGTAAATAAAGAAAATGAATAAATTAGTTTTTGAAGAAAAAATTTATACCTATCACATTGATATTGTTGGGCATGTAAACAATATAGTTTATATTCAGTGGATGGAAAATGGCCGTACACGCTTGTTGGAAGCGATGGGAATTCCTATAAGCGATTTAACTAATAAACAGGGAATTGTACCTGTTCTTACCGATACAGCCATAACCTACAAAAAGCCTTTTTTTATCCATAACTCCGTTAAAGTTGAACTTTGGGTTTCGAAACTTAATAACGCTTCGGCAATTATCGAATTCAGATTTTTAAATGAAAATGATGAGCTTTGCGCCACCGGACAACAAAAAGGACTGTTCATAAATACTGTTTCGATGCGTCCGGCCAGGTTAAATGAAAAACATCGTGAAGCTTTTGAGCAATTTTTAATTGAAGAGTATTAGACAAAATGAAAATTATTATCTTTGCACCTTGAAAAATTTAAGTAGAAACGTATTAAAATTTATTGTTATACAATGGCAACTTTACAAACAATTAGAACAAAAGCAGGTTTATTTATTACAATAATTATTGGTATTTCGCTTGCCGCATTTGTTTTTGGCGATATGTTCAGTTCAGGAAATTCAATATTTCAGAGACAAAGACTCAAAATTGGCGAAATAGACGGTGAATCAATCCAGTACCCCGATTTTCAACAAAAAGTTGAAGAATTAGGAGAAATTTACCGATTGAATACCCAACAAAGTCAAATAAATGAAGAAACATGGGTTCAGTTACGCGAACAAACCTGGCAAAATATGATAAACGACATTGTTATGGGCAATGTTTACAAAAAATTAGGAATTGCCGTTAGTCAGGAAGAACTTTTTGACTTAATACAGGGGGCTAATATTCATCCCTATATCCGGCAGCTGTTTACCGATCCTGCTACAGGCCAGGTTGACAGGAATGCAATTATAAACTTCCTGAAAAATCTTGATTTTGGCGTTGACCCAAGCCAAAAGCAATACTGGCTTTATCTTGAAAAACAAATCATGGATGAACGTGTCCAACTAAAATACGGCAACATGGCTGCAAAAGGCTTATATGTAACATCGAAAGAAGCGCAAAACAGCCTTGAAGAAGGAAACAAACAGGTAAATGCTGATTTTGTAATGCTCAGCTACAACTCAATAGCCGACAATGAAGTTGCTGTGTCTGAAACCGATTTGAGAAACTATTACAAAGCCAACAAAGAAGAGTTCATGCAGGAAGCTACACGAAAAATTGAATATATTACTTATGCCGTAAAACCATCGGTAGCTGACTATGGATCAGCCGAAGACTGGATTAATGATATAAAAGACGATTTTCTGACTGCTGTTGATAATGAGCAGTTTGTTAATTCAAATTCGGATGTAAGTTTTGATAGAACCTGGTACAAAAAAGAGGATTTACCGGAAGCTATTGGAAACTGGATTTTTGCAGAAGGCGCCGGCGTGAATCAGGTTTACGGACCCTATTTTGAAGATGAAGCATACAAACTGGCAAAAGTTAACAATATTAAAATGATGCCCGATTCGGTTGAAGCCCGTCATATTTTGCTTCAGTTCAACAGTCAGGCTGAATTTTTTGCAATGCAGGCGCTTGCCGACAGCTTAAAAACCGCAATTGAAAAAGGCAGTGATTTTGCAGCACTTGCCATGATGTATTCGCAAGATCAGGGTTCTGCCCTTTTTGGCGGCGATTTGGGCTGGTTTAGCCGCGGAGATATGATTGAGCCTTTTGAAGATGCTGCCTTCAATAATGCAAAAAACGAAGTTTCAATTGCAATTTCGCAATACGGAATTCACATTATAAGAACTACTAACATAAGCAGGCTCAGCAGGCAGGCACAGGTAGCCTATTTAGTAAGAAACGTGGCTCCAAGTACCCGTACCTATCAGGAAACGTATGCTCAGGCAAGTAAGTTCGCAAGCGAAAACAGGTCGAAGAAGGATTTCGATGCTGCAGTTGCCGAACAAAATATAACTAAAAATCTTGCAATAGTTTCTGAAAGCGACAGGCAAATTGCCGGCCTCGAAAACGCAAGATTGCTGATACGAGCTGCCAATGAAACAAAAGTTGGCGATATAATACAGAGTTTTGAAGGCACACCAATTTTTGAACTGGGCAACAACTATGTGATTGCTGCACTTGCCGAAAAAACAGAAAAAGGAATAGCACCATTTGAAGATGTTAAAATAAGAGTTGAGCTTAGTGTTATTAAGGATAAAAAAGCTGAACTTTTAGCCGAAAAAGCAAATAAGGCAATAGCAAATAAAACCGATATGGAAGAAATTGCCGCGGAGTTGGGAGTTACAGTTCAAAACGCATCAGCCATAAATTTTAATTCGTTTCAATTACCGGGATTGGGTTTTGAACCGGCAGTAATTGGTACAATTGCGTCTTTGGATGTTGATGAAATTTCGAAACCAACAGCTGGCAATAGTGGTGTGTTTGTTGCAAAAGTGATTTCTGTGAATCAAATGAACGACCAGGATTGGGAATCGGAAAAAGAAAGGCTTGCACAAAGTCTTATTTATAGAGCCGCACAGGAAACGTTTAATGCACAAAAAAATGCTGTGAAAGTTGTAGATAAAAGATCGAAATTCTATTAGAAATAATACTCCTCAATTTATAAAGCCGGTTTTATGCCGGCTTTACCACTGTTTTTAATGCTCGGTACCGGTGACTTTCCATGTACTTCCTGAATTTAATAATTCATCAACACATGTAATTTCCCTGTTTTGCTGAACTTCTTTTATTTGTGCTTCTATTTCGATATCGTAAACAGGTGCCGACACACTGCGTATTACCCCCAGAACAACAGGAAAATCAGGTAGCTGCATATTTATCAAAGACATGTGAATTGATGGATCCGACTCAGTGGCATCGTGAATCAAAATATCGTCGATAGTAATGCCATTTTCGCCAATTTTTGCGACTTTTAATTTTCCTTTATCAAATATTATCCCCTTATCATTTGTTTCGCCAAAAAGCATTGGCTTGCCATGCTCAACAATTAACTGGCGATCGGCACGAAATGCAGGATCGTTAATAGCGCTGTGAACGCCATCGTTAAAAATCACGCAGTTTTGCAGTACCTCTACCATTGATGTCCCTTTATGCTTAGCCGCCGCTGTAAATATAGACTCGCTCAGCTTAACATTGCTGTCGATCGACCGAGCAAAAAAAGTTCCCCTGGCGCCAATAGCAAGCTGACCTGTTACAAAAGGATTCTCAACCGTTCCAAACGGCGAGGTTTTGGTTTTTATTCCCCTGTCGGAAGTAGGAGAATACTGCCCTTTTGTTAGCCCGTAAATTTTATTATTGAAAAGAATCAGGTTAATATCAATATTTCGTCTGATTAAATGAATAAAATGGTTTCCGCCAATAGCCATCGCATCGCCGTCACCTGTGATTACCCAAACATTTAAATCGGGATTTGCAATTTTAACACCCGAAGCTACTGCCGTTGCTCTCCCGTGAATGGTATGAAAACCATAGGTACTCATGTAATAAGGAAACCTTGAAGAACATCCGATGCCGGAAACAACAACAAATTTTTCGCGTGGTACACCCATTCCTGCCATTGTTCGCTGAACGGCATTCATTATAGCATAGTCGCCGCAACCGGGGCACCAGCGTACTTCATTATTACTCTTAAAATCTTTAATGGTATATGCCAAGTTTGTCATTTTTTATTCTCCTAATAGTTTATAAACGCTTTGTTTCAACTCGTTAACTGTAAACGGCAATCCCTTTATCTTATTGTACTGATGATATTCAAACCCCGGTATTTTGTCGCGCAGATAGCCGGCAAACTGGCCGAGATTCAACTCACAAACAATAATTTTTTTGAATTTACCGAAAACTTCAGCAGTATTTTTTGGCAGAGGTTTTATATAGTTAAAATGGGCAAGGCTCACATTTTTACCCTCTTTGCGCAATTCGTTAACAGTGCTTATCATGTGTCCATAAGTACCGCCCCAGCCCACAATAAGAATGTCTCCTTCATTGTCGCCGCAGACTTCAAGATCGGGAACCATATCAACAACCTTTTGTACCTTTATTTCGCGTATCTCGGTGTTTACTTGATGATTGTCGGGATCATGGCTTACATTACCCGCTATATTTTTTTCCAGCCCGCCAATAATGTGTTCAAATCCTGCTTTGCCGGGAATAGCCCATTCTCTGTAAAGCATTTCGGGATCTCGTTTATAAGCTTTAAATGTTGTTTTATCGTTAGCAAATCGCGGTTTTATTTCGGGAAGCTCTGCTATTTTGGGTATTCTCCATGGTTCGCTGCCATTTCCAAGAAATCCGTCGGTAAGTAAAATCACTGGAACCATCCTTTCCAACGCAATTTTTGCAGCTTTGTATGCATACCAAAAACAATCGGATGGTGTGCTTGCGGCTAAAACAACAACAGGGCTTTCACCGTTGCGCCCATACAAGGCCTGCAGTAAATCCGACTGTTCGGTTTTTGTTGGCAGCCCCGTTGATGGCCCTCCACGCTGAACGTTCACAACAACTAATGGTAATTCGGCCATAACAGCCAGACCAATTGCCTCTGATTTTAACGCCAATCCCGGGCCTGAAGTGGTAGTTATTGCCAAGTCGCCGGCAAAAGCCGCTCCAATGGCTGAGGTAATACCGGCAATTTCATCTTCGGCCTGAAAAGTTTTCACACCCAAGTCTTTTCTTTCTGAAAGCGCCGATAAAATATCGGTTGCAGGGGTAATAGGGTACGAACCCAGAAATAATTCAAGCCCTGCTTTTTCAGCAGCCGCCAGAAAACCCCATGCTGTTGCATAATTCCCGTTGATATTGCGGTAAGTGCCGTTTTCAATTTTTGCCGGATTTACAATATATGTGGGTATATCGCTCTGCATACTCACCCCATAATTGTACCCGTCGTGCAAAACTTTTATATTCGAATCGACTACAACCTGTTTTTTCGCAAATTTATCTTTTATGTATGTTTCAATATAATCGAGAGGCCTGTTAAACATCCAGCAAACAAAACCAAGTACAAACATGTTTTTGCTACGCAAAACACTCTTGTTGTCGAGGCCAAAATCTTTAAGGCTTTCATGCGTTAAACTTGTAACGGGCACCGGTATTTTGAAAAAATCTTCGAGGTTACATTCCTTAAATGGATCATCGGTAACAAAACTTGCTTTTTGCAGGTCTTTTTCTTTGAACGAATCGGAGTCATAAATAATTGTTCCGCCGGGGTTCATAAATTTTGCATTTGCTTTTACGGCAGCGGGGTTCATTGCAACTAAAAAATTGGCATAATCGCCGGGTGTTGTAACCTGTTTTTGCCCAAATTGAACCTGAAACCCTGAAACTCCGCCTACCGTACCCTGCGGCGCTCTTATTTCGGATGGATAATCCGGAAAAGTAGAAATGTCGTTTCCGAATAAAGCAACTGCATCAGAAAATAATGTCCCGGTTAACTGCATGCCGTCGCCCGAATCGCCTGAAAAACGAATGGCAACTTCTTCCATCTCTATTACTTTAGCGTTATTCATTTATAAACTATTTTGCTGTTAATTATTACTAATAACGATACCTGTCACAAAAATATATATTTTAAATATCTGTGCCGTTCAAAAAGAAACCGATTCATTTTTGTAAGCAAACAAAATAACCATTTTTTAACAAGTTTTTGCGAACGTATATACCTACCAGTTGTGAGCTTTAAATAAATATGAGTTATGAATTGCAAAGCAATTCATAACTCATATTTATCTTCAGTACTTTGCCCTGTTTCTTCCTCTTCCTCCGCTTCATTCGCTTCTTCCATTTCACCATCTTCCTCTATTTCATCCTCTGTGTATCCGGGAGTATTTTCTTGAATATTTTCTCGAACCGGCATTCTGTTTTGAGTGGTGCTGCGCGAAAAAATATCGTATTTTGAAGTGGGTCTCAGGTCAATTTTCCAATCGAAACCGCTAAGTGTTTTGTCTGCGGCATTGATTTGATGAAATGGTTTCAATGTCCCCTGGGTCGGTTTTAAAAATGCAATTCTATATACTCTCCCTTCTCTTAACTGTATGGAAATATTGTCGCTTTCGGCCAGATTCGGGCCAACAATTTCGTCTTCTTTTTCGCGTAAATAATACAGGGTTTCCCCATTTCCATCTATTTCAATATTGTTTAGTTCATTTTCAATAATGTAACCTGTTATGTTTTTGCCTTTTATTTGATCGAACCTGTTGGGAGCCTGCTGTGAAATTACGAAACTGTTATTTACAAGGCGCATTTCGTCGGGTGCATCTGAAAATTGCTGCATTTCCATGTAGTCGGCGCTCATCTGGTGGATGTCGCTCCAAACAATGGGCAGATAGTGCAGCTGTATCAGCGAGTCTTTCGTGAAGTAAACCAGCGAATCGCAAACACCCTGCATATCGGAACGGAAAAAGCGTGTACCGTAAAAAGCCATGACGATTCTTTTGCTTTCAACAGTGTCGGGAACAGTTCGCAGGGTATCGGCGTGCAAAAACAGGGTGTCGGTGTCGGTTGCTGAAAATATCATCAAAACGGCCGAGTCGGTTACGGTGGCAATGTCGAGCGTTTCGCTGTAGGTTGCGTTTTCGCCGGTAACAAGAATATGGTTTTCAAAGTCTTCGATTTGTACAGCACCTTTAGCATTGGTATAGCTTTCTTCATCATTGTATTTTATGAAGTTAGCCCTGATTTCCTGTTTTTCGTTGCTTACAACAGGCTTTTTCAGCAGTTCGGCTTCGCCGGTGTTTGTGTCGTACCAGCCGTCTTCGGCGTAGAGGGTGCTTGACGAATCGCGTATGGTGGTTGGCCCCTCGATAAAAAATATGCCTGTTTCGGTATTGTAATGCAGCGTGTCGCTTATTAATGTGTATTTTTCGTTGTAACCCTCTACTTCTTTGTAGAAATGCGCCATATCGTCGTCGATAAAATATTTACCGATAATACTGGTAAGCACGTTGGTACTGTCGATAATTTTCCCGAAATTATTGTAATAAGCAATGTTTGCTGCAAGGTCGTAATCAAGAATATCGGTAAATAAAGTGGTCGATTTGTTTTCGAGCCTGACATTTCCAATGGCCTGCGCAAAACTAATGTCGCCGTTGTAATAAATTTTTTCAGCATACAAATTAACCGTGTCTCCCTGATTTATGTGTACATTCCCGAATGCATCAACCTTGTTTGTACCTGTATAAGAATAGGCGCTGTCGCACCACATTAAAATACCTTCGTGCCGTATGTTTACGTTTCCTATCAGCCTGACAGCATCTTTTGCAATATTCTCGTCAGCTTCCATAAATTCGGCATAAAGAATATCCACCCGTTTCGTATCCTGCGAAGACGAATAAAGATAAAAGCAGGGGATAATAATCAGTAGAAAAATTATTAATACCTGAGGTTTAATATAAGTCTTAAACATCGTTCTTAAAATTCATAAAGGCATTTTTGCCCGAATTTACTTGATCCAGTTTTCGAATCTGAAATTGCAGTTAGCATAAGTATTATCGATTCGGATATACGTTTGCGCCTGACGCTCGGAAACCCATTTTCTAAGAACTTCTTCTTGCTTTTGCATTAGATAAATATCGGCAAGATACTGGTAATCTCCCTGAGGGTCTGCTTTGTGCTGTTCTGTTTTATTAATGAGTTTCACAATTTTGTAAACGGTTTGCTGGCTTTCTTCGTCAATAGTTACAAATGTATTTGAAATTTCGTTGATATTCATTTTTGTAATAATCTTACTTACATCACTGTTCAATTCTTCAACGGTAAACTTCGACGACATGGTATTCGGATTGAGAGCCATTCCTCCGTTATTTCGCGAGCTTTTGTCGGTTGAGAAATACATTGCAGCATCGCTGAAAGAAACTTCGTTTTTACGCAGCATATTTGCAAGGCTGTCTAAACTGTTAATTGCTTGCTCTACAGCTTCAGCAGAGGGTTTGGGGCGCATTAATATGTGCCTTGTTTTTACTTTTTCTCCCTGCCTGTCGATAAGTTGAATAATATGATAGCCAAATTCGCTTTGTACCACGTTCGACACTCTGTCAGGCCTGAGATTAAAAGCTGCGGCCGCATAGGCAGGGTCGAGTTCGCCGCGCCCCAAAAACGGGAGTTCCCCTCCTGAACGGTCGGCGCCGGGTTCTTCGGAATATATTATAGCGAGCGAAGAAAAGTTGGCCCCATTTTCAATTCGTTCCTTCAAATCGCGCAGCTGTGCTTTAACACGGTTTTCCTCCTCAATATCAATAGCCGGTTTTACGGTTATCTGCAAATATTCGTATTGTGTAGGAATAGTGATAATTTCTTCAGGATTCGCATTTCGGTAATTAAGCCTTACCTCCGAAGGCGTTATGGTAACATCCTGCACAATTTTATTTTTCATTTGCTGACTTAATATATTGTTGCGTATGTCTTCCTGCATTTCCGATTTTATAATGGCAATTGGCTTTTTAAAATAATCCTCAACGGCTTTTTCGGACCCTAATCTTGAAATGAAAAATTGAATTTGGCTGTCCATTTGCTGGTTGATTTGGCTTGGTGTAACTGTGATTAAGGTGTCGAGTTCAGCCTCGGCAATCAGCAGTTTACCAACTAACAGGTCTTCACATATTTCGCATTTCATATCGCCTTCGGTAAAATAACCTTCTGCCTGCCTCATTATGTACATTTCTTCCACTTCCGATTTAAGAATTATATTCCCGCCGACAACGGCTACAATCTGGTCAACAGTTTTATCCTGAGACTTTGTGTTTTGAAAGAAGAAAATTCCTATCAAAAACAGTAATGCGATTAATTTTTTATTTCTATTTTGTTCCATCTGTAATGTGGATTTTAAATTTATTCCGTCTGATACCTTCTGTGTAAACATTGTCTTCAATTTGTTTTAAAAAATCAATTTTTCTGCGGTTAATAATAAGATCTTTTATGTTTCCCCTGACATACCCAAGCGGGGCAATTTCGTTTTTTAGTTTGTAATCATGAATGCTGACAAGATAGTAATATTCTCTGTCATTAAGTTCAATCAAATTATTTCGTGCCAAAAACTGCTCGTGATTTTCAATTTCCATCGGGATATTTTTAAGCACGACCTCAAAATCGACCCATTGCTCGATAAAAATATCGAAAGCTTTGGCGTATTGAAGGCAGTAATCTATAATTGCGTTTAACCCTTCGTCTGAAATGTCGGAACACATTTCTTTCAGCTGGCGCGGATCGGCAAATTCGGCAGGTATTTTTAAGAAAATAGCTTGTACAATATTTTTTGAAAGATTGAAATCGCTCTCATTATTTAAGTAATAAGTTTCTATCTGGCTGTCAGTGATGGAAGTATCCATCTTTTGATTCATAAGCTCGTTTTTGTATTTGTAAATAATCAGCGAATTACGATATTCTTCAAGTTCTCTTGTCAGGTTTGTTTGATCGCTGGTAAGGTTTTCCTCTGCTTTTTGCACCAGCAGTTCATTTTTTACCCATTTCCGTACGTAGTCGTTAATCAGCAAAATACTGTCTTCGCTACTTGTACCTGTCGGAACAATACCGGTTATATCGGAAGTATAAAGTTTTTTTAAACCTACTTCGGCAACCACAGGATCGTCGACAGATGAAAAGATACAGCCGTGTATAAAAGCTGCAAGTATGAAAATGAAGTAATATTTAAGTTGTGTTTTATGCACTTTAAAATTTTATTAATACTTATTGCCTGCTGCTGTAATTTGGTGCTTCGCTGGTAATACTCACATCGTGCGGATGACTTTCCTGTACGCCTGCCGTTGAAATGCGCGTGAATTTTGCCTGCTGCAGCATTTCAATATTTTTTGCGCCGCAGTAACCCATTCCAGCACGCAGGCCGCCAACCAACTGATAGAGTATTTCGTACAAAGTTCCCTTATACGGAACACGGGCTGCAATACCTTCGGGGACAAGTTTTTTTATGTCGTCTTCCACATCCTGAAAGTAGCGGTCTTTTGAACCCTGTTGCATGGCTTCAACAGAACCCATGCCGCGATACGATTTAAATTTTCGTCCCTGATACAGTATTGTTTCGCCTGGCGATTCCTCTACTCCTGCCAAAAGCCCTCCGGCCATAACCGAGTTCGCACCTGCTGCAAGCGCCTTAACAATATCGCCCGAATATCGAATGCCTCCATCGGCAATAACCGGAACTCCTGATCCTTTAACTGCTTTTGCAACGCTGTAAACAGCCGACAGTTGTGGGATGCCTACACCTGCAATTATACGGGTAGTGCAAATAGAGCCGGGCCCTATTCCTACTTTTACGCCATCTGCCCCGGCGCTTACCAGCGCTGCTGCAGCTTCGGCCGTACCAATGTTCCCTGCAACAATGTCTTTTTCGGGATATTTTGTCTTAATTCTTTTCAGCATTTCAATTACTGCTTTCGAATGGCCGTGTGCGGTGTCGATTACAAGTGCATCGACCTGAGCTTTTACAAGCTCGTCAACACGATCCATCGTATCGTATGCAATACCTACACCTGCAGCTACGCGCAGTCGGCCTTTGCTGTCTTTGCAGGCAAACGGTTTGTCTTTGGCTTTTGTAATATCTTTGTATGTAACCAATCCTATCAGTTTATTGTTTTTGTCAACAACAGGTAATTTTTCAATTTTGTGTTGCTGAAGAATTTCAGCCGCTTTTTCAAGGTCAGTCGATTCGGTTGTTGAAACAATGTTTTCGCTTGTCATAACTTCCAGAATCTTTCGGTTCATGTTTTTTTCGAAACGCAAATCGCGGTTGGTAACAATTCCAACAAGAAAACCATTGTTGTCGACCACAGGAATACCGCCAATTTTATATTTTGCCATCAGGCTCAAGGCATCGGCAACATTTTTTTCAGGCGTAATGGTAACAGGGTCGTAAATCATTCCGTTTTCTGCTCTTTTTACCGTGGTAACCTGATGGGCCTGCTCGTCAATATTCATATTTTTATGAATAACACCAATGCCGCCTTCGCGCGCAATGGCAATAGCCATTTTGCTTTCGGTAACCGTATCCATAGCCGCCGAAATAACAGGCGTATTTATGATTATTGAACGTGAAAACCGCGAGGTGAGATCTACTTCGCGCGGTAATACCTCCGAGTATGAAGGAATCAATAGGACATCGTCGAATGTTAGCCCTTCAAAAACAACTTTATCTGACAGGAATGACATGTGTATATATTTTTTATTTATAATTAGACGCAAAATTACAAAAAAATAGTGTACAGCTAAGTATTAATTTTACTTACAGCTATGTTTTGGGTAATAAAAATTGTTAAACCGCAAAATGATTCCTTAATTTGTATCAATTTATGGAAGATTTCAAGCAAATATTGACACGTTACTGGGGGTATGCCGGGTTTCGTACACTTCAGCTCGAAATCATTGAATCGGTGGCCGCAGGGAAAGACACGCTTGGTTTAATGCCTACCGGCGGGGGAAAGTCAATTACTTTTCAGGTATATTCCCTCTCTCAAAAGGGAATTTGCATTGTTATTACCCCGCTTATTGCCCTTATGAAAGATCAGGTTGAGAATTTGAACAGGCGGGGGATTAAGGCATTGGCCATTCACAGCGGCATGTCGTCGGCTGAGATTAAAATTGCCCTCGACAATACTGTTTGGGGTGATTATAAATTTCTGTACATCTCGCCCGAACGGTTAAGTTCCGAAAGATTTACCGAGCGGCTTGCAAAAATGGATGTCAACCTGATAACAGTCGATGAAGCTCATTGCATATCTCAGTGGGGATACGATTTCAGGCCAAGCTATCTTAATATTGCCGCGCTGAGAAAAATTTTGCCCGATGTAAAATTTTTGGCTTTAACCGCTACCGCTACACCGAAAGTTGCCGACGATATTCAGGAAAAATTAGGTTTTAGGGAAAAAAATCTTTTTTCTATGTCGTTTCACCGGCATAATTTGAGCTATTTGGTACGGCATATAGAAAACAAGGCAGGTTATCTGCTCGAAACATTGAAAAAAACTTCAGGTTCGGGAATAATTTATGTGCGAAGTCGGAAAGCTGCGCGTGAAATTTCGGATGAACTGCGGAAACACAAAATTTCGGCCGATTTTTACCATGCAGGATTGAACACGCGCCTTAGGAATGTTAAGCAGGATATGTGGATAAGTGGTAAGACCCGTGTAATTGTGGCCACCAATGCGTTTGGAATGGGTATCGATAAACCTGATGTGCGTTTTGTAATTCACTGGGATGCTCCGGATTCGCTGGAAGCATATTACCAGGAGGCGGGCAGAGCAGGGCGCGACGGGAAAAAGTCGGCAGCGGTTTTGCTGTTCAACAACGCCGATAAAGCCAAACTTAAAAAGCATGTTTCGGTGGCTTTCCCTGAAATAACTTCCATAAAAAAAATTTATAATTCGTTGTGTAACTATCTTCAGGTTGCCGAGGGTTTTGGGAAAGAACAAACATTTGGTTTCAGCCTGCAGGAGTTTGCCCAAGCTTTTGGCTTTCAGCGTGCAATGGTTTACAATAGCCTTAAAATTTTGCAGCGCGAAGGTTATATTGAATATACCGAAGAAGTAGATAGCCCGTCGAGGGTGTATTTTATGGTTTCGCGCGACGATTTGTATAAATTTCAGGTGGCTAATGCCGACGTCGATAGTTTTATAAAGTTGTTGCTGAGATCCTATACCGGACTGTTTTCTGATTATGTGGTTATTGATGAGGAGCTGCTTGCCACACGCTCAGGACTGGATCAGGAAAGCATATATCAGTTTTTAAAACACCTGCGCCGGTCGAAAGTTATTGATTACATTCCGCGAAACAATATGCCGTATATTTTTTTCAGCAAGGAAAGGATTGGTATTGACCGATTGAAAATTTCGAAAGAAAACTACGACTTGCGCAAAAAAGATTTTCAGGAACGAGTTGATGCAGTTATTAATTATGCGGAAAGCACGGAATGCCGAAACCTGATTTTGCTCGGCTATTTTGGAGAAAACAATGCGGTACGCTGCGGACAGTGCGATGTGTGTAAATCGCTTGAAACCCTTGACGTAAGCAATATTGGTTTTGAAGAAATCTCGGACAGGGTGAAAACTACTCTGAAAGAACCATGCACGTATGAGAAACTGTTGCTTAAACTGAAAGGCGATCAGGAGAAAGCGCGCCAGGTAGTACGCTGGTTAATTGATAATAATAAAATAACTTTCCGTATCGACAATAAGCTGGAGTGGGTTGAATAAATATCATATTAGTTATGAATAAAGAATAACTAAATAATTCCTAATTCTCAATTCTTAATTGAATATCACCCTCCCCAGTTTTCCCTGTCTAAACTACGGTAGTGAATGGCTTCCGAAAGGTGATGTGCAAGTACGTTTTTCTCTCCTTCTAAGTCGGCTATGGTGCGGGCTACTTTTAAAATCCGGTCGTAGGCGCGTGCCGAAAGGCCTATCCTGTCCATAGCATTTTTTATGAGCTCGCTGCCGGTTTCGTCGAGTACAACATATTTGCGGCTGAGTTTTGAGTTCATTTGCGCGTTGGCATAAATACCTTTGTGTTCTTTAAACCGTTCTTCCTGTATTTTTCTGGCATTTAGCACCCTTTCCCTAACTGTTTCGCTGCTTTCGGACGAGCCCATTTCAGAAAGTTTTTTAAACGGTACAGGCACTACTTCAAGATGAATATCAATACGGTCGAGCAGAGGGCCTGAAATTTTGTTAAGGTATTTTTGCACCATTCCGGGAGCGCAAACACAGTCTTTTGCGGGGTGATTATAATATCCGCATGGGCATGGATTCATAGAGGCTACCAGCATAAAATTGGCCGGATATTCCACCGAGAACTTTGCCCTCGAAATGGTTATATTACGGTCTTCAAGCGGTTGGCGCATAACTTCCAGCACAGTGCGTTTAAATTCGGGCAGTTCATCAAGGAAAAGTACGCCGTTGTGTGCCAGTGAAATTTCGCCCGGCTGAGGGTAATTTCCCCCTCCAACCAGCGCAACGTCAGATATAGTGTGGTGCGGGCTTCTAAACGGCCGCTGTGTCATTAACGATGTTTCCTTGTCGATTTTACCTGCAACCGAATGTATTTTTGTGGTTTCCAGTGCTTCTTTAAGTGTAAACGGAGGTAAAATAGTGGGAATCCGTTTTGCCAGCATTGTTTTCCCCGAACCGGGCGGGCCAATCAAAATAATATTATGGCTTCCAGCGGCGGCAATTTCGAGGGCGCGTTTTACGTTTTCCTGTCCTTTTACATCAGAAAAATCGAGCTGATTATTGTTTGTCCGCGCATAGAATTCGGCGCGCGTATCTACGGTTACCTCTTCAAGCTCCAGTTCGTCGTTCAAAAAACCTACAACCTCCGAAATATTTTCCACGCCATAAACTTTAAGTTTATCTACTACAGCCGCCTCACGGGCATTTTGTTTTGGCAGAATAAATCCTTCAAAATCTTCGGAGCGGGCGTTTATAGCTATAGGCAGAGCGCCTTTTATGGGCTGCAGGGTACCGTCGAGCGACAGTTCACCCATTAAAACGTACTTGCTAAGTTTTTCGGGATTAACCTGCTGTGAAGCCGCCAAAATACCGGCCGCCAGCGGTAAATCATAAGCCGAGCCTTCTTTGCGGATATCGGCGGGCGCCATGTTTATGATGATTTTGTATTTCGGCCATTTGAACCCGTTAAGCCGCAAAGCCGATTCAATTCGCTGCTGGCTTTCTTTAACAGCATTGTCGGGTAGCCCTACCAGCATAAATTTTATACCTTTTGTAACATCAACTTCAATGGTTATGGTTGTTGCATCGATTCCAAACACTGCGCTTCCGAAAGTTTTTACCAGCATAATATAACAGAAAAAATTTAAGCGATAAAAATAAGAAATACAATGAAAAATAAACAACAGACCAAGAAAAAATCTAAATTTTTACTCACCACAAGAAAGTTATACCGATATTTGAACAAAAATGTTGAATTCAGTTGTTGAATACACAAAAAGGTTTCTGTCGGATAACACCTCTGTTTTATTGAATTTTTATTGTAGTTTTGCGGCTTATTTTGAAAAATCAGAAGCATGAACGAAATAAAATTAAATACTATTCCCGAAGCAATAGCAGCTATCCGAAACGGTGAATTAATCATTGTGGTTGATGACGAGGATCGTGAAAACGAAGGAGATTTTATTATTGCTTCTGAAAAAATAACCACTGAAATTATAAATTTTATGACCATACACGGTCGAGGACTTATTTGTGTGGCTTTAACCGAAAAACGCTGCGAAGAATTGGAACTCGATTTAATGGTTGGAAAAAACACATCATCAAACGAAACACAATTTACGGTTTCGGTAGATGCTATTCACCCTGAAACCACAACAGGAATTTCGGCAAAAGACAGGGCAATTACAATAAAAATGCTGGTTGATGAAAAAACCAAACCTGAAGATTTAGGCCGTCCCGGTCATATTTTCCCGTTGAAAGCTAAAGAACGCGGAGTGCTGCGTAGAAGCGGACACACTGAAGCTGCAGTCGATTTGGCCAGACTGGCCGGTTTGTACCCGTCGGGAGTTTTAGTTGAAATAATGAACGAAGACGGCTCAATGGCACGTTTACCCGAATTAGCAGAAATAGCAGGGAAGTTAAATGTAAAATTAGTTTCGATTAAAGATCTTATTTCGTTTCGCCTGCAAAAAGAAAGTTTAATTGAGAAAGGCGAAGAAGTAATACTCCCTACCAAATTCGGCAATTTTAAAATTATACCGTATCGTCAGAAATCGAATGGAGCCGAGCATGTTGCACTGATAAAAGGAACGTGGGAACATGATGAGCCCATTTTAACACGGGTACATTCATCGTGTATGACCGGCGATGTTTTTGGTTCGCTCCGCTGTGAGTGTGGCGATCAGCTGCATAAATCAATGGAATTGATTGAAAAAGAAGGGAAAGGTATAATAGTTTACATGATGCAGGAAGGCCGCGGAATTGGCTTGGTAAATAAAATTGCCGCATATAAACTACAGGATCAGGGTTTGGATACTATTGATGCCAATATACATCTTGGTTTTAATGCAGATGAACGCGATTATGGTGTTGGAGCACAGATTCTCAGAAGCTTAGGTGTAACAAAAATGAAATTGCTCACTAATAACCCTGTGAAACGGGTTGGCCTTGAAGGTTTTGGGCTTGAGGTTGTAAAAATTGTAACGCTTGAAATAGAACCTAATAAATTCAATAAAAAATACCTTAAAACAAAACGCGACAGAATGGGGCACCACCTGCGCAATTTTAATTACGACAAGTAGATATTTTACTTAGTTAAAAGAAATTCACAAATATGCGAACCTATAAAGCCGGCGCCTCCTGTAACTAAAATTCGCTTCATGCGTTAAAAAATTATTGGTTTTCGTCCAATACCATAATATGTAAATGCCAATTCGCTCAATTCTTCAAGGTCGTATATATTTTTTCCGTCGAAAATAATTTTATTTTTCAGGAGTTTTTGCAGCAGCTTGAAATCAGGCAGCCTGAATTCATTCCATTCTGTAACTAAAACCAAGGCATCGGCATCAATACAGGCATCGTACTGATTTTTGACAAATTCAATTTTATCTCCCAGTATTCTTTTACCTTCTTCCATAGCAGCCGGGTCGTAGGCAACGATATGGGCGCCCGCCTTTAATAATTTTTCAATGATTGCAAGCGACGGAGCTTCGCGCATATCGTCGGTTTTTGGTTTAAAGGCCAATCCCCATAATGCAAACCGTTTCCCTTTTAGGTTGCCATTAAAATGATTTGAAATTTTTTCGAACAATACTGTTTTTTGCCGGTAGTTAACCGATTCCACTGCTTTCAGAATATCAAGCGAATATTCATTGTCGTCAGCTGTTCTGATTAAGGCCTGAACATCTTTGGGGAGACATGAGCCTCCGTAACCGGTTCCGGGGTAAATAAATTTGTTCCCAATCCGCGTATCAGATCCAATTCCCTTGCGAACGGCATCAACATCTGCACCAATAATCTCGCAAAGATTTGCTATATCGTTCATAAAACTGATTTTGGTAGCAAGCATCGAATTGGCGGCATATTTTGTCATTTCCGAAGAAGCAATATCCATAAATAAAATAGGATGCCCGTTCAGCAGAAAAGGTTTATACAACTTGCGCATTACTTTTTGAGCTTTTTCCGATTCTGTGCCAATAATAATCCGGTCGGGTTTCAGGAAATCTTCAACAGCGCTGCCTTCTTTTAAAAATTCAGGATTTGAAACTACATCGAACGGAATGTTCTCACCTCTTTTCCCGAGCTCTTCCATGATTACATTTTTTACTTTCACCGAAGTGCCGACAGGTACAGTGCTTTTTGTAACAACAACCATGTAATGATCTATAGCCTTTCCTATTTCGGCGGCTACGCCAAGAACATATTTCAAATCGGCGCTGCCATCCTCGTCGGGAGGAGTACCAACAGCGATAAGAACAGCATCAACATCTTTAATGCTTTCTTCAAAGTTAGTTGAAAAGGATAAGCGTCCATTTTTCACGTTTCGCCTGCAAATATCCTCAAGCCCGGGTTCATAAATAGGAATTTTCCCATTGTTTAACATTTCAATTTTGTGCTTGTCAATATCGATGCAAACAACATCAACACCTATTTCGGCAAAACATGTTCCCGAAACCAACCCAACATAACCTGTTCCAACTACTGCAATTTTCATGTGTATGCAATTTATTTTTTACAATATAAACTACTATTGCCTAATAAAAAACAGAGATAATACTATGCAAGGATGTTTATCCCCGTTTTGTTTTAGTAGTTTTGTGCTTGCAGAAACTATACTATTATGGACAAAAGTATGCATTTTTTTTACACTGATTTGTAAAAGTCGTTGTTATGAATTAAAAATATTAATTTTAGCAACCATTCAAAATAAGGATTAGATAATAGATTAAGGAATTAAGATGAAGCTGAGAGTGTTTTTCACTGCAATTTTTATGTTTTTTGTGGCAAGCCTGCTGCTTTCCGGAAATGACATAAAAAATGATGAAAATGAGGAAGGTTATGTTTTTCGCGACGAAATAATAATCCCGTTTACATCTGTTAAGGATCAGTATCGTTCGGGTACTTGCTGGTCGTTTACGGTTTTGTCGCTGTTAGAGTCGGAAATGATGCGTCTTGGCAAAGCGGAAGCCGATTTGTCTGAAATGTTTATCGTGTGGCATGTGTATTCAGAGAAAGCAAAAAAATATGTCAGGATGCATGGCAGCCTCAATTTTTCGGCAGGCGGCGCCTTTCACGACGTAACCAATGTTATAAGTAAATACGGTATAGTGCCAGAGTCGGTTTACAGCGGTTTGGCTGACAGTGAAAGCAAACACGTTCACGCCGAAATGGATAATGCGCTGCGCAGATATGTAGATTCTGTGGTGAAAAACGACAAGCTTTCGACAGCGTGGCACGATGATGTTGAAAAAACACTTGATTCATATTTGGGAAAAATACCGCAGGCTTTCGAATTTGAAGGGAAAAAATACACGCCTCAAAGTTTTGCTATCGATTATGTGGGGCTTAACATGGACGATTATGTTGAAATTACTTCGTACACCCACCACCCGTTTTATTCCAAGTTTATTTTGGAAATACCCGATAACTGGTCGTGGGACGAAATTTACAATGTTCCGCTGCACGATATGATGGATATAATTGATTATGCTATTAAAAATGGTTTCACTGTTGCTTGGGCTTCCGATATAAGCGAAAAGGGGTTTGTTACCAACAATAAGGGAATTGCTGTTGTGCCGGCTGCACCTTCCTCCAATATGACCAATGAAGAATTCGCCCTCTGGGAAGCGCTCCCCGAAAAAGACAGGGAAGACAAGCTGTACGAACTCAATGCTATTGTTCCCGAATTAACCATTACACAGGAAATGCGCCAGCAGGCTTTCGATAATTTTGAAACTACCGACGACCACGGCATGCACATTATCGGTGTGTCGAAAGATCAGGCTGGAAACGAATTTTACAAGGTGAAAAATTCATGGGGCGACTACAATAAATACAATGGTTTCTTTTACGCCTCGAAACCATACGTTGCATATAAAACCATGAGTATTATGCTGCACAAGGATGCCATTCCGCAAAATATCAGAGAAAAACTCAAGCTTTAGCTGCCTGATTTTTCAATTTGTGTGAATGGTTTTTTTATCTTTGGTTTTTCAAAAGATTATATAAAGAAATAATAATGAAGAAACTTTCGCTGGTTATTTGTGTTTACAACGAAGAACAAAGCATACAACCTCTTGCTGAACAAATTATTAATGCATTAAAAGGTATTGATTACGAAGCTATTTTTGTTGACGACGGCTCAACCGACAGAACGAGGGAAGAAATAAAAAAAATAAATGACGGGCATTTTATTTTGGTCGAATTAAAAAAGAATTACGGTCAGAGTTCGGCGCTGCAGGCAGGAATAGACCATGCAGAGGCCGAATATGTTGCGTTAATCGACGGTGATTTGCAAAACGATCCGGCCGATATTCCGAAAATGCTGAAAACGATGGAAGAAGAAGAGTGGGACATGATAGCCGGAGTTCGTGCCAATCGCAAAGACGGAGTGTTCCTGCGCAAAATACCATCGAAAATTGCCAATTATATGATTCGCAAATCAACCGGAATTAAAATGCGTGATCTTGGCTGTACCCTTAAAATTTTTACGAACGAAACCATAAAAAGCATACATATTTACGGAGAACTGCATCGATATATTCCCGCGCTTGTTGCCCTTGAAGGCGCAACAAAGCTTACACAGATTGATGTGAACCACCGCCCACGCGAATACGGAAATTCAAAATATAACCTAAGCCGAACTACCCGCGTTATCAGCGACCTCATACTAATAGTTTTTTTCAAGAAATACATGCAGCGCCCTATGCACTTTTTTGGCAGTATCGGCATAGTTACATTAGGGCTGGGTATTCTTATTAATATGTATCTGCTGATTTTAAAAATTATGGGTAACGACATTTGGGGAAAACCGCTTATTTTGCTTGGAATCCTTTTAGTAATGGGCGGCATACAGTTTATTACAATCGGAATAATTGCCGAATTGCAGATGAGGACTTATTTTGAGTCGCAACATAAAAAGCCTTACCGGATTAAAAAGGTAACTCAAATAAAAGACAGCGAAATCAGTTAGCCATTTCTTTAAAAAATATCTTAAACCGCCCTTGCCAATGTATTGTTATTTGTGGCAGCTTAATGTGTATTTGTAAAAAACAACCACTTAATAATTTCGTCACAATTAATTATTCGAAACTAAACTCGCCAGCAACAAACGTGTAATATCGGCATAGTTTCTTTGTATTGTTAAATTAATTAAAAATAACAAGACAAATGAAACATGTGTGTTTATGCAGATTAATTCTGCTGGCAACTTTGAGTTGCATTTTAGTAACTGCCTCACAGGCAAGGGAAAGAGGGAACAACAATATTACTTCCGGAAAGCATATCCTAATGCTGGGACTGACCGACAATGTCAGGTCAAACTTTTTTTCTAAACTAATGATTACCGAGGAAATGGGTATTAATGAAGACATGATTGACAAGGAATACAATTCAATCATTATGGAAAATATTATGACTTCGGCTAACGGTACATGTAAATTTATTCCTGTTTGTGCTGAAACATCTGCCCCTGAGTGGATAAGCATGATAAGAGTTGAAGGCGAGGCCGATAAATGTTATTCCGATGTGTCGATGGTGCCGAGCGATGATTACCGTAATGTTTTGGATATGGCAGGAGCCGAATATCTGCTGGTGTTGAATCAGCATTATCTTAAACTGCAGGAAAAACCAATGCTTACTTTGTTTCATATTGTAAGCTACACTTTGTTTGACAAAGATCAAAATGAAGTCTACCGTGGCAGTGGTTATTTTACCAGTATAAATCCTGAGCGTCCGGACAAACTCAAAAAAATCAGCGTTAAAACTTCATCACGCATAGCATCAACAATTACAAACCAAATTAAAACTAACTAAGATGAAAAAAATTAGAATCATTGTTTATCGATTTGTCATTTTATCGCTCACGCTTATAATGACTTGCGTTCAATTGTCAAGCGCGCAGGGAACTCAAGCCAGTATTATCGGCAAGGTAACAGACGGAAAAGGAGAAACTCTGCCCGGAGCTACGGTAGTGATAAGAAATGAATCGACAGGTTTTTCGACAGGCGCGGTAACGAATATAAACGGAGAATATGCTTTAAGGCAGTTGCCTTTGGGGTCGCCATACACCGTTACGGCTTCTTATGTCGGTTTTGGTACGCAATCGAAAACAGGATATGCACTGAACCAAAGTAATACTCTTACGGTTGACTTTGTTATGCAAGATGAAAGTTTTCAACTTGGATCGGTAGTTGTAGTAGCCAACTCGCTTAAAAGTACTGCTCCTTCGTTTGGAACAGCAACGCAGGTTACGGCAAACGATATTGCGAAACTTCCTGTTAACGGTCGTAATTTTACAACGCTTACAGACCTTTCGCCGCTTAGCACAGGTACCAATTTATCAGGACAACTTTTTACCGCGACTAACTTCACAATCGACGGTATGACCGCCAAACATCCGACCTCCAACGGCCCTACTACAAGCCGAAGCGGTGCAGCTTATGCAATGTCAATGGAAGCAGTGCGCGAATTTGAAGTTATTACTAACTTATATGATGTTACCTTTGGACGTTCGGGAGGTGGAACAGTTAGTGCGGTAACAAAATCGGGAACAAATGAATTAAAGGGAAGTGCATTTGTTTACAGTCGTGCCGACTGGTTATCAAGTCCGTACGACATTCGTGGCGCAAAGAGAGATGTACCTTTTTCAACCAATCAGTATGGCTTCTCGCTTGGAGGGCCTATAATTAAAGACCGTGCGCATTTTTTCGTAGCTTGGGATCATCAGGCTAACTCGGTTCCTCTTATTATTGCCGACATTCACTCTCAAGCAGACGAATTAAGATATGGTATTTCAAAAGAGAATCTCGACAGGTTTGTGAGAGTTGCACAGGAAAAATATGGCGTGGCAAGTTCTCCTCAAGTTGGTTCTTTCGACAGGAAACGCCCAACAGAAGCAGTATTTGCGCGAATCGACTGGCAGCTCAATCCCACCAATCTGCTAACCGTACGCAATAATTTAACTTACGACAGTAATCCTCATGGGTTAGGCGACAATAGCGCAATCAATCTTTACGAATCTTACGGCAACGACCTTTCTTTTGATAACAGTTTTTTAGCTTCTCTGCGTTCGGTATTGGGAATGAAAGCTACCAATGAGTTGAAATTTCAGTACCTGTACACATTCCAGGAATCAACACCCGGTAATCAACTGCCATCGGCTAATATTCCACGAGTTATTATTCAGAATTTACGTTCTACGGTTGATTATAGAGAAACCCCTCTTAACCTTTCTTCTATTCAATTCGGTGGACATCGTTTTACACCCGAAACTTTCTACAATAATGTAGTGCAGTTGGTTGATAATATGTATTATAACACCGGTAAAATTGAATATACTTTCGGTTTAGATGTTATGTACACACACCTTAACTCCCGCTATGGCAGCGAAACAAACGGACGTTTTATGTTTGCAAATCTTGACGATTTTGAAAATATGACTCCAAGTCAATTTTACCGCGAATCGTATATTGACCAAAACAACGATAGAGTATTTTCGAAAATTCTCAACACAGGTGTATATGGACAATTGCAAACCAATTTATTCTCAGGGTTCAATGTTATGGCAGGTATCCGTATGGACTATGCCGATTATATAAATACAGGAAATTATAACAAATTGCTATATGATGAACTTGGACTTCGCAGCGATTACAGAATGAAAACCTTTCATTTTCAGCCGCGCTTAAATATTAACTGGGATATAAATAACAGGCACGTTGACCTCATAAAAATTGGAGCAGGTGTATTTGCTTCCGACATTAATAATTATGCATTGATTAATAATATGGTTTTTGACGGAACGCGCATTGCTACGGTTGACTTGGTAGGCGCCGATGTTCCGACTCCCGATTTTAACAGTTATCGCAGAGACCCATCTACCGTACCCGGAGCGGAATTGCTGAACAATACATTATCAACAATTAACATCAATGGCGAAGATTCCAAAGTTCCTGTGGTATATAAAGCAAACCTGAATTATACACACTTTTTTTTCGACAGGCTGAAAATTAGTGCGGGTGCATACATGACTTTAGCTCGTAACAACTATATGTATGTTGATGCCAATATGGTTGACCAGCCCTTCTTCACGCTGGCAAACGAAGATAACCGTAAAGTTTTTGTACCGGCCGAAACTATTGGCGCAAACGGCAGCGTAAACTGGATGAATCACAGAAAAAGCAATCAATTGGGACGTGTTCTTGTGATGAACAGCGAGG
>Ga0082212_10001634_pt1 | contig 32973 bp, 26 predicted proteins | sample TergutNt197P3_FD_71548 | JGI IMG/M metagenome (GOLD analysis project Ga0082212, IMG submission 71548) | Neocapritermes taracua P3 segment gut microbial communities from Petit-Saut dam, French Guiana - Nt197 P3 | ecosystem: Host-associated > Arthropoda: Insects > Digestive system > Gut ... | reverse complement strand
TTAACCAAATTGTTTTCGGTTTTAAGACCGTTTTTGCTTGTTTTTCCCCTTGTTGCCTGCATGGCAACGCCAACCTGGGCGCAGCAGGATAACAATAGAAACCTGATGCCGGTTGTTGTGACGGCATCCCGTATTGAACAGCTCCAGAAAGACGCCATTCCATCGGCTTCCGTCATTACCTCTGATATGATCAGAAAAAAACAGCCCGCAGATGTGCTGACGTTATTGCGTCAGGAGGCCGGCATCAGTATTGCGCAAAGCGGAGGACCTGGATCTCAGGCTTCCGTTTTCATCCGGGGAGCCAATTCAAACCAGGTATTAGTCCTGATTGATGGTGTACCTATACGGGATTCCAGTTCTATCGGTTCACCGATGGCATTGGAACATATCCTCCCCGATCAAATTGAACGGATTGAAATTGTGCGCGGCAATGTATCAGCAATATACGGGTCAGGTGCGATAGGCGGTGTGATACAGATATTCACCAAACGAGGTGAAGGCCCGCCAAGTGTCAATTTATCAGCAGGTGCGGGATCGAACCATACGACGAAACTCAGCGCCGGTGTTTCGGGAAAAACAGAAGAAATCAGGTATGCCCTGGGTGTCACGCGCTTCAAAACAAATGGTTTTTCAGCAATGAATACATCCCAGTATCCCAATGAAAATCCTGATAATGACGGCGATCGGAATATCAACATCAATGCGGTTATTTCCCGTGAATGGAGCAAAGGAAATGAGTTCGGAGCGCGTCTCTATGCTTTTGATGCCAAATACGAATATGATGGTGGCGGATATGGTTTGCCGAACCAGAAGGATGATGGTAAATCCAGAGAATGGATGGCGGCGGTTTTCAGTAAAAACCGGTTTACGTCTAACTGGGATTCGACGGTGACGCTTTCTCAAGCCGAGATAAAAAGAAATACATACACCAGAAGAAGTGCTTATGGCGATAGCGATTATCATTTCAAAAGTGAAACGAGTCTGGCGCAGTGGACCAATCAGATTGTGCTGACGCCTGACTGGATTGCAACAGCCGGCGCCGATATTGCCAGGGAAAAAGCGGATATTGGAGAGCCCCGGAAATTTTCGCGCACCAATCACAGCCTGTATGCAGGGTTGAATGGAAAAGTGGATAACCAGCACTTTCAGATCAATGCGCGATATGACCATGTGGAAAAGTCCGGTTCCGATACAGCCGGTTATTTGGGATATGGATATGATTTAACCTCTTCATGGAAACTCGTTGCAAGTGCTTCGACAGCATTTTTGGCGCCCACACTTTATCAGGTCTATGATCCCTATAATGGAAACAGAAACCTTAAGGCAGAGCGGTCACGTTCGTATGAAGCAGGTCTGCAATATGCCAGTGGCGTTACACTCATACGTGGAACGTTTTTTGATACCCGTACCCGGGATATGATTGATTGGGTCAGCACAGGAGGATGGTCCGGTCAGTATTTCAATGTAGGAAAGGTAAAAAATAAAGGTTTTGAATTAAACGGATTAACTCAGTTGGCAGGTATGGATATTCGGGGCAATCTGACGTTGCAAGACCCCAAAGATCGTGAGGCGGGCAAACAGCTGAGCCGGCGCGCAAAGACAATCGCTTCACTTGATGTATCGAAAAAACTGGGTTTTTGGCATGTGGGTGGGGATATACATTATGAAGAGCATCGACCTGATGGACAGCATCGCCTGCCGGCTTATGTTCTGGTTAACTTGAATACCCGTTATCAGATCAGCAAAGATATTTCCGTTTTTGCCCGTATCGAAAATCTGTTTAATCGGGATTACCAAACCGTCTATGGTTATAACCAGTCGGATCGTGGATTTTTTGTTGGCATAAACTGGAAGATGTAGTTTTGAATCACATTCAAGGCAATAGTGTGCTGGACCGGATTGACATGCGTAAAGGAACCACATTATGGAAAGGGCGGCTGTTTGGCATGCTGGCGCTGTTGGTATGCTTTTCCCTTCTCAGTTTGCTGGTTGCTTGCCTGGTAGGTTCTGCCAGCATGGAATGGCAATCCTTGCCATCCGCTTTCTTCGAACTACTTCGAGGTGAACCGGCGTCGCTGACAGCGACCCTGCTGCAATTGCGATTACAGCGTTTATTCGCTGCCTTCCTGACCGGTTGTTCGCTGGCCCTGGCAGGCGTGATGATGCAGGCGTTGCTTCGCAATCCGCTTGCCGACCCGTACATTCTGGGTGTATCAGGCGGCGCCTCGGTTGGCGCGCTCTTCATGCTGTTCGTAGGTGGAATGGTATGGATGGTTCACGCGGCGGCCTTGACCGGCGCCGTGGCGGTGGCCATCCTGCTTTATGGGTTGGTGCGCAGGGAACTAGGCCAAAATGCCAATACGGATGGTTCTACCCAGCTGTTGCTGACAGGGGTTGTTTTGGCATTGGGTTGCGGCGCGGTTATTACCTTGCTGCTTTCTATCGCATCGGATGGTCATTTGAGAGGCATGGTGTTCTGGCTGGTGGGTGATCTTGAAGGAGCCGACATGAACTGGCTGTCTGTTCTTGTTCTGATTACGGTTATGGCATGTATGTTCAGAATGGCCCGTTCTATCAATTTGCTGGCATTACATTCAGAAGAAGCAGTTGCTCTGGGGGTGAATGTTGCGTTGGTGAGAAAGGCGCTCTTTTTTTGTGGGGCGTTATTGACAGCTTGCGCAGTGACCAATGCCGGCAGCATTGGTTTTGTCGGTTTGGTTGTGCCTCATTTTTGCCGTATGACGTTTGGGGCGGATCATAGGCTGCTTTTGCCGGCGGCGACCCTTGCCGGCGGCAGTTTTTTAGTTCTGGCTGATCTGCTGGCGCGGGTTTTGTTCATGCCGCACCAACTCCCGGTCGGGGCTGTAACTGCCTTGATCGGTGTTCCCGTGTTCCTCTTTCAACTATATCGTTTTCGAGCCAATTAATATGTTGTGTGTTCAAGGCTTAAGTCTTGCAGCAGGAGAAAAACAACTGATCAATCAGTTGAGCTGCGAGATTTTACCTGGTGAATGCTGGGTTATATTCGGCAAAAACGGTATAGGCAAAACCACGCTTTTGCGAACCTTAGCCGGATTACGCCAGCCGGATTCGGGAGAAGTCTTACTGGATGGGAAACCATTTGCGGCATGGGATACACTTTTGCTTGCCCAACAACGCGCCTATCTCCCGCAAATGCGCCACGATGCTTTCGCATACAGTGTCTTGCAGACGGTACTTGCCGGACGCTATCCCTATCAGGCGAGACATTACTGGGAAACGGATGCGGATTTAATGGCAGCCTGTTTGGCTATGAGGCAGATGGATGTTTTATCATTACAAGACCGGGACATCCGGACACTATCGGGAGGGGAGCGTCAAAGAGTCGCATTGGCAGCGGTTCTGGCACAGGATACGCCGGTTGTCCTGCTTGATGAGCCGGTTAATTCTCTTGATCTCGCACATCAGGCCCATTTCATGCAACTTGTCGGTCAACTGTGCCGGGAGCGGAAAAAAAGCGTGGTCATGGTTGTCCACGATCTCAATCTTGCGCATGGTGTTGCGACACATGCGCTGCTGATGGGAAAAGGGGGAAAATGGGAGGCTGGGACAATTTCAGAGGTCATGAAAGCAGACAAGCTGTCGCAATGCCTTGGATATACCATTACCGTATTACAACATGAAGGGCGCTTTGTTTATTTGCCTGTTTAACGTTTGCTGGAAATATGAGGAAAATCCTGCTATTGCTTTACTTCCTGACGGCTTCAGCGGGAGCGGTGAGCGTGGTGGATGACGATGGTCGGACCGTTACGCTGTCCGGACCGGCCAAGCGTATTATTTCCACAGCGCCTCACATCACTGAATTACTTTATGAAGCCGGAGGCGCGGGACATATTGTCGGCGTGACAGACTACAGCAACTATCCTGCTGAGGCGCAATCGCTTCCGCTCGTAGGTGATAACCGGCAAATTGATATAGAACGGGTCATGGCATTAAAGCCGGATTTGTTGATTGTCTGGAAAGGCGGTAATCCGCCTCGTCAGATCAATCAATTGGAGCGTTTCGGCATACCGGTTTTTTATAGCGATCCCCAAAAAATGGATGATATTCCGGAAACACTGGTTCGATTTGGCATATTGGTCGGACAGCCTGAAAAAGGGAAAGAGAAAGCGCAAGCGTGGCAGCAACGTTTGAAAAGCCTGGCAAGGCAATACAAAGGGCGTCCTGTATTAAACGTGTTTTACCAGATTTCCGAAAGGCCGCTTTACACCCTGAATGGGAAACATATCGTCAGCGAGGGAATTCGGATTTGCGGCGGGCAGACTATTTTTTCAGACCTGAAAGTTATTGCGCCGCGTGTCGGTATTGAGGATGTGCTGGAAAAAAATCCTGACGTCATTTTCATTTCACGCAGCGGCGGCAGTGTGAATGGCGTGAATTTCTGGCGTCGTTTTAGTGTTATGGAGGCGGTCAGGCAAAATAACTTATATGAAGTTGATCCTGATGTGATGGACAGGCCTGGCCCCAGATTGATTGACGGTCTGTCAGCGCTTTGCGAAAAAATAGAAACGGCGCGCCAAAATAAACGCGCCGTCCCGTAAGCCTTTCTTGTTTACCGGTTGGAATAGGTGCAGACGAAATCAAAAAAGTTTTCGCCGATGGTTTCCGGTACAACCTTTTCAAACTTGATGTCTTGTATTCTGCCGGAAAAAGTGGTGAAAAATTGGCCCGTTCCATTGGGTTCGGCATAAAGAATTTGCGTTGCACGGCCAACATTTTTCTTTTTGCAGTCAAAAAAGAAAAGTGAGCGGTCTGAAATAAAATCAAATTTGGTGCCGGGAGCCCTGGCAGAAACAGAATAATTAAATATAGTCCATGCTCTTCTGTAATTACCGACATCCGCAATGGAATCAACATCCACATAAATTTCCTGATTATCCGATGCAATGACGAATTTCCAGTTTTCAGCATGGGCATTCACGCAAAGCATGAAAAGTAAAAATATGATAATTTTTTTCATTGTTATATCTCCAGATTGTCAATGAGACGAGTTGCGCCCAGTCTGGCTGCTGCCAGTACGACAAGCGGCTCATCTTCTGCAATATCGCCGGCAGTAGGCGGTTGCAGATTAATGCGCTTACGAATTGAAACATAATCAGGAACCCAGCCGCGTTTTGCCAGATGGTCCATGGCATGTTTTTCCAGCTTGAAAGTGTCAGGGTAACCGCCTTTGACCTGTTCAGCGACATATTGCAATGTCTGGTACAGAAAGGGGGCTTCCTTTCGTTCCTCCGAGCTGAGATACATATTACGTGACGATAGAGCCAGACCGTCTTCTGCCCGATAGGTTTCGGCGGCGATAATTTCAATTGGCAGTGCAAACTGTCGGCACATGTTGCGGACAATCATCAATTGCTGGTAATCCTTTTTGCCAAAGACCGCAACTTTAGGGCTGATGCTGGCGAAAAGTTTCAGGACAACGGTTGTGACGCCATTAAAGAATCCCGGACGAAATTTGCCTTCCAGAATGTTGCCTAAGTTCTCGGGCGGCTGGACACGAAATTCCTGCGGCTCAGGATACAGATCCTTTTCTGTCGGCGCAAAAAGAACATAGACGCCTTCTTTTTCCAGTTTTTCCACGTCCGCGCGGAAAGTGCGAGGGTACTGGTCAAAATCTTCATTTGGACTGAATTGAAGCCGGTTGACAAATATGGATGCGACAACGGGATCACCATGTTTTTTTGCAAGGCGCATCAGAGATAAATGGCCTTCATGGAGATTACCCATAGTGGCAACGAATGCCGTGCGCAACTGGCCGTGTAACTGATTTCGCAATTCTTCAATAGTGGTGATAATTTTCATGATGGAAGGCAATAATTCGGAAAACTTCAAAAGATGTCATTTTATGATGAAACGATAGAGACAGACAGTGTATTTTGACAAGTTTATTCATGCGTGCGTGCCAATCGCACATAAACGGGTGCAAGCGGTTCCGCCTGGGTGAGTTCGACCAGTGATTCCCGGGCGAGTTCCAAAAGTGCGAGAAAGTGAACGATAACAACGGCCACGCCTTCTGTTATATCAAACAAGTCATGGAATTCGACAAAACCGGCAGTCTGGAGCCGCCGGAGAATGGCAGACATATGCTCGCGTACAGAAAGACCCTGTTTCCCGACAGTGTGGCTGGTGGTTAGTTTGCTGCGGCGGAGGATTTCTGTAAAGGCATTGTACAGGTCAACGGGAGCGACATCCGGCCAGCGTGGAGCCGCCTCTTTGGGAATCGGAATATAGGTTGTGAAAAAATCATCTCCCAGTTTAGGCATCTCTTCCAATTTGCCGGCCGCCAGTTTGATGCGTTCGTATTCCAGTAGTCGCCTGACCAGTTCCGCTCGCGGATCTTCGGGTTCTTCCGCATCCTGGCTTTTCGCAACAGGCAATAGCATGCGGGATTTAATTTCCACCAGTGCCGCAGCCATGAGCAGATATTCTGCGGCAAGTTCCAGCTTGTGCTGGCGTATCTGGTCGACATATATCAGATATTGCTCAGTTAGCTGCGCCATCGGAATATCCAGGATATTGAAGTTCTGGCGTCTTATGAGATAAAGAAGCAGATCAAGCGGTCCTTCAAATGTTTCCAGAAATATCTCAAGCGCTTCAGGCGGGATATAGAGATCGGATGGGAGTTCAAGGAGAGCCTCTCCATACAGTCGGGCAAAAGTAACCGGCTCAGTAGACCCTGTATCTGATAAAGAAGGGATAGGTTCCGGTTGCGTCTGGCCTGAAACAGTCATATCTGACAAATGAAATTTTAGCGGTAGGGATTGGGCGGTTGCATCAGAAGCGATTGCTTATTTCGGGTATATTCATCCGGATTAAACGGTTCCTTATCCCACAACCGCTTCAATCCGGCTTCCTTTTTAGCGGGCAACGCGGAGTCGTCTTTTGCCAGTTGTTGCAAAAGACAATCCAGTTCGGATTGGTAAGCAGGTTGTCGCCAGAAAAATTTCATACCCATTCCTTGTTTTGCGTATTTTAACCTGCTGCAAAAACCAAGCCTTACATATCACGCCATACGCATGATAAATCGCGTCGTTAAGAGCATCTTGCCTTCATGGCAGCTTTTTATCGTATACGCATGCCTGGTATCGCACCGGGCCAGGGCTGCAGGATATAGATGCCTGAATCGGATTGGTTCGAAGCGGCCAGTACCATGCCTTCTGAAATACCGAACTTCATTTTTCGAGGCGCCAGGTTGGCAACCATGACAGTCATTTTGCCGATAAGCTCATCAGGTTGGTAAGCCGAACGGATACCGGCAAAAACATTGCGCAGATGGCCTTCACCGACATCCAGGGAGAGTTGCAATAATTTATCCGCGCTCTCAACCAGGCTGCATTCGACAATCTTTGCAATACGCAGGTCGATTTTTGCAAAATCGTCAATGGTGATTTCCGGAGCAATCGCTTCGATGGAAGGGGTTATGTCACCGGTTTTCTCGCCGGCTGGTGCCAGCTCTGTTGTCTCTACCAGATCATCCAATAGTTTTTTTTCAACGCGTTGCATGAGATGTTCATAAGCGTGGATGGTATGGCTGTTTTCCATGGGTATGAGGATGTCGGACCATTGCATCGGAGGAAGATTCAGGAATTTTTCCACTTTTTCTGCTAATGCCGGCAAAATCGGTTTCAGATATATCGTCAAAATCCGGAATGCTTCCAGCAGTTGGCTGCATACTTCATGCAAAAGCGTTTCCTGTGCCGGTTCCTTAGCCAGTACCCATGGCTTGTGTTCATCCACATAAGCGTTGACCATATCGGCATAGTGCATGATTTGTCTGAGAGCCCGGCTGTATTCGCGCGCTTCATACAGGCCGGCAATTTCGTCCGAACCGGCGCGAAGCTGGTTTAGCAGCGAATCACCAGCCTCCTGCGTGCCGAGATCAATGCGGCCTTCAAATTTTTTGGTGATGAATCCCGCAGCCCGGCTGGCGATGTTGACATATTTTCCAATCAGGTCTGCATTGACGCGCGCCATGAAATCTTCAGCCGTGAAATCGACATCTTCAACGTGGGAATTCAGCTTGGCGGCAATGTAGTAACGCAGCCATTCAGGATTCATCCCGATATCAAGATAGCGAATCGGGGAAATGCCTGTACCGCGCGATTTGGACATTTTTTCGCCCGAAACAGTAATAAAACCATGCACAAAAACATGATCCGGTACTTTTTTACCCGAAAAATGCAGCATGGCCGGCCAAAATAAAGTATGGAAATAAATGATGTCCTTGCCAATGAAATGAATCTGTTCGGTTTCCGTATCTGCCAGGAAAGCATCAAAATCGCGACCGATTTTTCTAAAATAATTTTTCAGGGATGCCAGATAACCGACTGGCGCATCCAGCCAGACGTAAAAATACTTGCCGGGAGCATCAGGGATTTCAATGCCGAAATAGGGCGCGTCGCGGCTGATATCCCAGTCGGAAAGGCCGCCAACTTCGCCATCCTTGTCTTCCAGCCATTCTTTTGCCTTGTTGGCAACTTCGGATTGCAAACGGGGATGCCCGTTTACATTGCCGAGCGCCCACTCACGTAAAAACGCAACACATTGCGGATCAGAAAGCCGGAAGAAAAAATGTTCCGAGGATTTGAGAACGGGTGCAACACCGCTCAATATGGAATAAGGTTCTTTCAGATCGGTCGGGGCATAGACCGAACTGCAAACTTCGCATGAATCTCCATTTTGATCCTTTGCTCCGCATTTTGGACATTCCCCCTTAATATAGCGATCAGGCAGAAACATTTCCTTAACCGGGTCAAAGAATTGTTCAATCATTCTTTTTTCGATTAACCCGCGCGCTTTCAGGTTTTGATAGATTTCACGTGACAGTTCGTGATTTTCCGGGCTGTCTGTCGAATCCCAATTGTCGAAATGGATATGAAAACCATCCAGCGGTTTCTGGCGGTTAGCCGCAATTTCCTGCACAAATTCCTGGGGTGTTTTTCCCGCTTTTTCAGCGGCAATCATGATCGGCGCGCCGTGAACATCGTCCGCGCAAACAAAGTGAACTTCGCGCTGGTTGCCATTATCTTTCTGCATGCGTTGGAAACGGACCCAAATATCAGCCTGAATATATTCCATAATGTGCCCGATATGAAACGGAGCATTAGCATAGGGGAGTGCAGTAGTAACAAACAGTTTTCGTGACATGGCAATTTAAAAAAACGATGAATGGAATATTGTAACAGTGTAATAAAATCTAAAACATAAGGTTTTGCGATGCCTTTGGCAATGGCGTCAAACCTTGCATTTATCTAAATGAGGGAGAAAGGGACACGTTACTGCGGCATTCATTAATAAGTACTATCAGGGATAATCGGTGCCAACACAAACGATCGTTTTGCCGTGAAGATCTTGCAAAGCACCGGAAATAGGAATAGCCGGTTTGGACTGGCCATCGTGGAAAATCCGGAGTCTATGCAGAAACAGAAGCGCCAAACGCTTCTTTCAAACTCAGCACCTGTCCAGCATCTTTTGCATCGTAGCCTCCCAACTCATTAACATGCTGCTTAAAATCCTCACTTCGCATGATGTTCAATACGTCATTTATCGGCGCGTTTTGCCACTCATGTTTGCAAACGGCAAAAAAGTAGCGTTCCTGCATTAGAGGAACAAAATCCAAGCCAAAATGACGCGCGGCGGTTTCAACGCCAAAACCGACATCGGCCATGTTGCTGGCGATATAGGCGGCAACGGCAGCGTGGGTGAATTCGGCGATTTCAAAACCATTGATGGCGTGATGGGGAATATTGTTTTTTTCCAGGAGCAGTTCCAGCGTGCGGCGCGTACCGGAACCCGTCTGACGGTTGACGAAGCGAACGCCTGATCGCGTGATGTCCTCTAGTTCTCTGATTTTTTTAGGATTGTTCGGCGCAACGAGCAATCCTTGTTTCAAATGTGCCAGATGAATCAATTGATGCCTTTTAGGACAGAGATATTGCATAAACAGCTGGACGGTTTCCGTTTCAAACGCGCCAATCGGTACATGAAAACCAGCCAGTTCGCATTCTTTTTGTGAAAAAGCAGCAATGGATTCCATGCTATTTAAATAGCGTAACTCGACCGGCAGCTCTATTTCATTAATACGCTTCATCAAGGCAGCGACGGCAAATCCGTAACTGGCATAAAGGCGGACCGGACTGGTAGAATCGGAAATGCTTCGGCTGAGTTCTCGTTCCAGTTCGGATGAGAGGCTCTCCAGCGTGGGGGAAAGACGGGCATTAATCCGCCTGTCGGCCCATAACAGGGTTGTGCCAAGCCGGGTTAGCGTCGTGCCGCGTCCCCTGTGCTTTTGAAGCAAGGGGGCGCCAAAAATATTTTCTGCTTCGCGCAACAGTCCCCAGGCATGTCTATATGACAGTCCAAGAATTTTTGCAGCCTGCAAGATCGCGCCCTCGGTGTGAATGACTGTTAACAAACGCAACAGTAAAGCCGTATCTATTGGTGGTTTTTTGCCGAAGGCGATACGCCAGTGAGGTTCAATTGAAACTTTATACATACGATATTTTAACTGACATATGAAACAATTATGCAAAAAATTGCCTATAGCCGATAAAAAATAGCAGTGTTATTATGACCAGCGTTAAAAAGGATTTTTTTTCTGGCATGCGTTTTTGCGCATGTTAAAAATATGTGAATTGCACTCACATATGCAGTATTGTTTTCGTTTTTCGACCTTAGGAGAGTAATAGTATGGCTTCGTTAAAATTCCTAAATAAGGAATATACTGTTGCAGGGGAAGGATTTAATCGATGGATGGTACCTGCATCCGCATTGATGATCCACCTTTGCGTTGGCATGGGTTATGGTATGTCCGTTTTCTGGCTGCCGATGTCCCGCATCATCGGTTTGGGCCAGGGCCTTGGTAAGCCTCTGAATTGCCCGTCTGACATGAGTATTTTTGCGCAGCTCTTTACCACCAGTTGTGACTGGAAGGTAGTGATGTGCAGCGTTATTTTCGCTATTCTGTTCTTCATGCTGGGCACGACTACCGCTATTTTAGGCAACTGGCTTGAGCATGTCGGTCCGCGCAAATGCGGTATGGCCTCCTGCGTCTTGTTTGTCAGTTTCTTCCTGCTGGCTTCTCTTGCCATGTATACTCACCAGTTGTGGCTCGCCTGGGTTGGCGCTGTTATTGGCGGCATCGGTTTGGGCCTGGGTTACATTACGCCAGTTTCTACACTGATCAAGTGGTTCCCGGATCGTGTGGGTATGTCTACTGGTTTCGCTGTCGGCGGTTTTGGCGGCGGCGCAATGGTTGGCGCACCTATGGCGCAGGCATTCATGAACTTTTATGCTACGCCGACCACGACCGGTTTGTGGCAGACATTCCTGACGCTGGCGATTATTTATTGCGCTTTCATGATGGCAGGCGCCTTTTCCATTCGCGTTTCTCCGCCGGGTTACATGCCAAAAGGCTATGTGCCCAAGAACACGGGCAATATGGTCGATGACGGTCACGGTGGCCTGATTGCCGCCAGTGATTTCAACGTTGGAACCAACCGTTCCATGGCAACGCCGCAATTCTGGTTCTGCTGGGGTATGTTGTTCCTGAATGTTTCGGCGGGTATTGGCGTCATTTCCATGGCATCACCTCTTCTGCAGGAAGTATTTGCAGGCAATCTCATTAATCTGCCTGGCGTTCCTTTCGACCAGTTGACGGATGTGCAAAAAGGTCAGGTTGCCGTGATTGCCGCCGGTTTTACCGGTCTGCTTTCCCTGTTTAACATTGGCGGTCGTCTCTTCTGGGCATCGCTGTCGGATTTCCTGGGGCGCAAAAACACCTATTATGTATTCTTCCTTGTCGGCGCCCTTCTGTATGCCACCATTCCGACACTGGCTTCTTCATTGAATCTGATTCTGTTCCTGTTGGCAGTTTGTATTTGTCTGACCTTCTATGGCGGCGGCTTTGCAACGATTCCGGCTTATCTGGCTGATCTTTTCGGCACCCAGTTCGTTGGCGCCATCCACGGTCGTCTCCTGACAGCATGGTCTTGCGCAGGTCTGCTGAGTCCGTTGCTCATTAACGTTATCCGTGACATGCAGATCAACGCCGGTGTGCCGCGCGCGCAAGCCTATAGCGTAACGCTGTATATCATGGCGGCTTTCCTGATAGTCGGTTTCGTTTGTGCCGTCCTGATCCGTCCGGTTAACAGCAAGTATTACATGACGACTGAAGAGGTTGCTGCGGCCCGTCATGCGCTGGAAGAAAAAATTGCCCATGCGCAAGAGTCCGGTGCGTTACCTTCATCCAAACCGACGTCAGCTGGTGCCCTGATTATGGCTTGGTTGGTCGTCGGTATTCCGCTGGCTTATGGCATCTGGCAGACAGTGCTGCAAACCATGAAGATGTTCATGTAATACCGCGGCAAATTTATTTGCTGAATTTATAAAAAGCCGTCCGCGCAACGAAAGTTGCAGCGGCGGCTTTTTTTCTGGCATATTTCTGATTTGAAATAGAGTGGGATGAGCCTTATCCGGATAGGGCGCGGTACAATATACAGATTCCTTAAAATTTATATTCCATTTTCAGCATGAAAGTTCGAACCCGTTTTGCACCTAGTCCTACTGGTTTTCTCCATCTGGGCGGCGCGCGTACAGCTTTATTTTCCTGGGCATATGCCCGTCATTTTGGCGGTGAGTTTATTCTTCGCATCGAAGATACGGACGTGGAACGTTCTACACCTGAGGCCGTGCAGGCCATTCTTGACGGTATGAAATGGCTTGGTCTTGATTATGATGAAGGACCTTTTTATCAAATGCAGCATATGGAACGATACCGTGAGGTTATTGCCCAGATGCTTAAGGATGGTACGGCATATTACTGTTATTGTTCACCGGAAGAACTGGATGCCATGCGTGAGCGGCAGCGGGCAGCCGGAGAACATACCCGTTATGATGGTACCTGGCGACCTGAACCGGGAAAGACGCTGCCGTCTATTCCGGAAGGACGCAAGCCTGTCGTACGGTTTAAAAATCCATTGGAAGGTGTCGTCAGCTGGGAAGATCAAGTAAAAGGCACGATTGCCATTTCCAACCAGGAATTGGATGATCTGATCATTGCACGGCAGGATGGCACGCCCACCTATAACTTTTGTGTTGTGGTTGATGACTGGGATATGCGTATTACTCATGTGATCCGGGGTGATGACCATGTCAACAATACTCCCAGGCAAATCAATATCCTAAAGGCGCTTAATGCACCTTTGCCGCTGTATGCCCATATTCCCATGATTTTGGGTGACGATGGTGAAAAGCTGTCAAAACGTCATGGAGCGGTATCAGTAATGGAATACCCGGAGGAAGGGTATTTGTCTGACGCCATGATCAATTATCTTGCCAGGTTGGGATGGAGTCACGGTGATGATGAAATCTTTTCCAGAGAGCAGTTTTGCGAATGGTTTAACTTTGACCATATGTCGCGTTCGGCTGCCCAATTCAATCCTGAAAAACTAAAATGGCTGAACAATCATTACATCCGGCAGACAGATAATGCAGAATTGGCAAGACTGGTACGTCCCTGCCTGGACAAATTAGGAGCGCAACTTGAAAATGCCCCCAATCTGCTGGAAGTCATTGATCTTCTGAAGGAACGTGCGCATACCATTAATGAACTGGCGGATGCGGCAATGCTGTTTTATCGTCTTCCTCGTCCTGAAGCGGCATTGTTGGATAAACACTTAACGGCAGAATCCAGACAGGCATTAAAAGACTACGCCACAGCTTGTAAAACGGTTGAGTGGAACAAGGAAGCGATTTCCGCTTTGACCAAAGAGGTTCTTGCCGTGCACAAACTAAAAATGCCACAGCTTGCTATGCCGTTAAGACTGATTTTAACAGGACAGTTGCAGACACCTTCGATTGATGCGGTTATTACCCTTTTGGGGCGGGATGCCGTATTGTCACGGTTGCAGCCTTATGTGGAATAGAAGTGCGTTTGCTAAAAACACACTATCTATTTTTCAGAAAAGTCAGCCGTATGCATCATAAAATTTACAACAATTTTTAATTTTTGCTATAATTATAGTCTTGCTTGGGGGTATAGCTCAGCTGGGAGAGCGCTTGCATGGCATGCAAGAGGTCAGCGGTTCGATCCCGCTTACCTCCACCAGTTTACGCAAGTAGGCTGAAACTGAAAAAGAAGGGTCCCCATCGTCTAGGGGTTAGGACACCACCCTTTCACGGTGGGAACAGGGGTTCGAATCCCCTTGGGGATGCCAGATTTTTCAAACTATGCTATCCTTTAAAGATAGGTTTATAAGGTCCCCATCGTCTAGGGGTTAGGACACCACCCTTTCACGGTGGGAACAGGGGTTCGAATCCCCTTGGGGATGCCAAAGTGATTTCAATACCATCGGTCTTGCGTTTTCGTCGCAAGACTTTTTTATTTTCCAGAATGTCGCTGCTTCAGTTTGTTATTGGGCTGGCAAGTCTACTACAATATTTCGTTTACTGATCTTTCCTGTTTTTCCCATGTGCCATCCTGAAAAAAAGGATTTTCCGAAGCTTCTTCCAGATAGTCAGCGTCTGGTTTTCCTATCTATGGAGATCAATAGAGCCGCAAGTCGCCCTGAAAGGCGTTTCTGGGAAAACAAACTCGAAATATTGCTCCTGAAACTGCTTGAAACGAAAAAACAGCATAAACTGGATGCCGCTATTGAGTTTCTTTACAAAGCCGATCCGGATGCTTACAGCATATTACTGGAAACGGTAGAGATACTGAGTGAGTCGCGTGTTGTACGGCATGAAGGAATAGATTACGATGTATTACTGGTTGTGGCGCCGGTCCTGGCCTGGACCCGTTTTGTTATCCCTTCCGGGCCACTCTCTCCGGAGTTACATGCCGGGTTGAATGCGGCGCTTTCTGAATGCATATTTGCTGAAAATGCCCGGTTTACGTTGGCTCCTGAGCTCTATTCAATTGATCAGTTGCCATATTGGCACACAGAAGTATTTTCGCTCATGAAAAATCTTTCGGATTCCATGTTAGGCGAGTCTGAAACCGTTTCATTCAAGCGTCAGGAAACAGCGCCTTTTTTGGCTGACGTCCGTTATCTGGTTATGTCAGTGCTTGTGCCGTTATCACAACCGCTATTTCGCTGGCAGATGTTATCCAGAATGGATGAGCATACGGAAATCCGCAGAACATGTCTTGAAAACTGGCAGAAAAAAGCGCTTTCCCTGCTCTCAAATAGGATGCCTGGTTGTGTGCTGGATTTGCCCCTTCCAGATGCTTTCTTTGATGCCTGCAGAAAAGCGGATCAGCAAATCCGGCCTGCGTCCATCCATGCGGCTGTCAATTATCTGACACATGCATTGGATGTTGCTGTAACCGATTTGCGGGTGATTATTGGCGGCTTTACAGAAACGCCACAGCAGGAATCGATTACAGAATATCGTATTGGTTTTACCTTACACGATCATTCGCAGATTTTATATGGCGTTGTCTGGCCGGTATATGGAACGGAAGAAGTGGGGCAAACGTGGAATCAAGTATTGCCAAGCGAGGAAATATTTTCTCCACAGAAAAATAAACAAAGTTCGCTTGCCCAGATTCTGGCTTTACTTGAGGAATTCGGCATTCAATGTGAAAAGAACCATCAGGAACGTTTTCTGATGGAGTTTTGTGATGAATGCGGAGCGCCTTTATTTGCCGATATGAATGCTGAACTGGTTCATGCTGAGTTGCCGGAATCGGCCGAAAAAGAACCACAACTTCACTAGTTGCTACTGCTGAAACGGCATTTTCTTCTGGTAAAAGAGAGAATGCTAAATGGATGTTTTTTTATGGTCGCATAGCCAGTCGCCTGACTGCCCGCCTTTTTTTTCTACAAGATGTACGTTATTAATAACCATACCTCTATCGACTGCCTTTAACATGTCATAAATGGTCAGAAGCGCAATTTGAACGGCTGTCAGCGCTTCCATTTCCACACCAGTTTTGCCAATGGTTTCCACAAGGGCATAACAGGTAATGCCTGACCTGTTATCGTGAAGTTCGAAATCAATGGCAATGTGTGTTAAAGGAAGTAAATGGCATAACGGAATAAGTTCGCTTGTCCGCTTGGCGCCCATAATTGCTGCGGTTCGTGCGATGCCCAGAACATCTCCTTTTTGGGCTGATCCTGACTGGATGAGGTTCCATGTTTCCGGGTTCATCAAAATGGTTCCCTCAGCAATCGCTGTACGATAGGTATCGGTCTTGCCGGCGACATCAACCATATGGGCATGACCATCCTCGTTGAAATGGGTTAGATTTTTACTTTTATCGTCAAAAGAAAAAGAAGGCATGATTGGAAAATGGTGGCAAAATGAAACAGAATGTGAACCATCCGTTATGGGAAGATATCATATCACTATGAGCAAAAATCCGTTTTTTAATCAGAGACACGTACGTCATCTCTTCCAGATATTGAAATGGTTTGTACTATTCATATTCCTTACACAGTCTCTCGCCCATGCTCAATACAACAATTTACCGACTCTTGGCGATGCTGCGCGGGGTGAGCTGACGCCTTTAATGGAATATAAAATTGGCGTCGAGATCATGCAACGTATCCGGATGGATCCGGATTACATTACGGATGAGGTCATTACCGAGTATTTGAATAATATGGGGAACAAGCTGGTCAACGCGATGCCGCAAGTCAGGAGTGAAACCGGAAATAATTTCTTTTTCTTTGCAATCCGCGATTCGACGCTCAATGCGTTTGCGCTACCAGGTGGTTTCATTGGCGTGCATACAGGTTTATTGCTTGCAGCGCAAAGCGAATCTGAACTGGCTTCTGTTCTATCGCACGAAATAGGTCACGTTTCACAACGCCATATTGCACGCATGATTGCTCAGCAAAAACAGGATATTTTGATTCCAATTGCTTCTCTCATTTTGGCTGCGATAGCTGGTGCATCGAAAAATGCTGATGCAGCGGGCGCGCTGGTTATGGGTGGACAAGGACTAGCCATACAAAAACAATTAAATTTCAGCCGGGATGCAGAAAGAGAAGCTGATCGTATTGGGTTTCAAATATTGCGTGAAGCCGGATTTGATACAAATGGGATGGTTTTGTTTTTTGACCGCATGCAAAAAGCATCCCGCAATTACGGGGATGGCATATCCGTTTATTTACGGACTCATCCATTAACGACGGAACGTATTGCAGATATTGAAGCCCGCGCGCATGCTGAATCGTATCGTCAACATGCAGACACCCCGGATTTTTATTTTGTTCGGGTACGAGCACGACTGTTGCAGGATGCGAGCGGGAAAGGTTTGGAAACGGCGGCGGCTGAGTTTGCTGAAATGATCAAGATAGGGAGCCGTCTTTCAACTTCGGCAGGGTACTATGGGCAGGTTTTGCTTGCTTTAAAACAGAATGATGCTTTAAAGGCCGCTTCTCTTCTGCAGGAAGTCAAGAAAACATTAGGTGAAAAAATGTCGCAGGGCAGCCTTGCGTTGGCGAGTACATCCATTGATGTGAAAATTGCGGCCAAACAACCGGCCGAAGCGGCTAAGGAGGCGCTGGCGTCATTATCGCGTTTTCCGACGTCCAGAGCTTTATCGCACCAATATGCCAATGCCTTATATCATGCAAAGGATTACAATAAGGCGGCAGAATATCTGAAAAAACAGGCACAGATATACCGCAGTGATCCCATGATACATGGCATGTTGGCCAAGATATATAATGCGCAGGGAAAAATTGCCCTGATGCATATCGAATTGGCAGAATCTTACAGCCTGTCTGGTGGGCTTTCCGCAGCCTTGGAACAGCTTTCCCTGGCAAGAAATGCGCCTGATGTGACTTTCTATGATCATTCTATTATCGACGCACGGGAACGCGAGTGGCAAAGCCGGCGTCTGGAAGAAATGCGTGGAAAATAATCCCACGCAGTTTTAATCTATTTTCGAACAAAGCTGTAAGGAAATGCCTTTTGTAATTGGAAAATACTTAAGGCTACCGCATTTATACTTGTTTTTCTTTTATTCTGCTTTTCTTCACCTTGCAGACAAAAAATGGCGTTGGCCAGATGCAAAGGGTTGCTTTTTAGGAGAGGCGGCTTTTTTAAATTTCCGTTTTTTCGGTGTTTTGGGTATGGCGCCTTTAGGCTCGAACCCTTCAATTATATTAATCGGAATAGGTTGCTTGATGAGCCGTTCAATCCGTTTAACATTTCGGCTTTCAGTGTGACTGGCGAGAGAAACAGCAATGCCATTCCTTCCGGCGCGACCGGTTCTGCCGATTCTGTGAACATAATCTTCCGGGCATCGAGGCAGATCATAATTGAATACATGCGTAATGGAAGGTATATCAATACCTCGGGCAGCGACATCTGTTGCCACCAATATCTTAATCCGGCCTTGCCGCAGACTATCCAAAGTGCGGTTGCGTGCGGCTTGATGCATGTCGCCGTGCAGTGTAGCCGCTGAAAATCCGGCCGTATTCAAACGGTCGGCAATATGGCTTGCGTCGCGTTTGGTTGCCGTAAAAACAAGAGCCTGATTAAGCGCTTTATCCCGTAACAGATGATCCAGGACGCGGTTTTTATGTGACGGATTATCGACAAAATGCAAAGACTGCATAATGTTCTCATGTTTGGCCGCTACACTGGAGATCTGAATGACTTCAGGAGAGCGTGTCATATACTCGGCCATTTCCTTGACGATGCCATCCAGTGTCGCAGAAAACAGGAGCGTCTGGCGATTTTCGGGCGTCATATCGACGATGGTTTCAATATCTTCAATAAATCCCATATCCAGCATGCGGTCAGCCTCATCCAGAACAAGTACTTGCAGATGGGATAGTTTGATTTTTCCTGAACGCAAATGATCAATAAGCCTTCCTGGCGTTGCGACCAGAATATCCGGGTTGCGGGATAGCAGTTGCATTTGTTTGGGGTAAGGCATGCCGCCGAGTATGGCAACCGTGCGAATCCGGTGCAAATACTCGGTATATTGTGCGGCAGCAGCGGTTATTTGCAGGGCGAGCTCGCGTGTAGGCGTCAAAATCAACGCTTTGGGTTCAGCCGGTTTAAAACGGGATGAGCCGTTACGCGCATGTGCAGCCTGTTTTCCCTGTTTTTGGTTTTTTGTCTCTTTTTCAGAGTCAGGCAGCAGAGCAAAACGATGAAGAATGGGCAACATAAATGCGGCCGTTTTCCCCGATCCCGTTTGAGAGGAAACAAGCAAATCTTTACCCTGCAAAACAGCGGGTATTGCCTGTTGCTGCACAGGCGTGGGAGTGTTATAGCTGGTTTTAACCAGCGCTTTCAGAATAGAGGGATGTAATCCCAGTGTTTCAAATGACATTTTTTACCTTCATGTGAGTTAAGGCTTCTTTATGAAGCGGAAAATACAAAACAGCACATCAGGCAGCGAAATGACATAAGACGAAGACTTCGACACAAAAGCTTTTTGTCGGTATAGCGCTTAAAGGCATACGGGGCAATAAGACCTTATGGGAATATTCCAAATGATCTGTACGGGGCTTGCAATGCTGTAATCCATTTGCGCCACATACGGAATGTGGCGCAATCAAACATTATAATCTATTAAGGAAATGAAAGGATATATTCCGATAAACTGGATTGTTTCAAATTATCGGAATATTCCGGCGTATTAAATCAATTGCGCGCCGGCGGTTCATCAACGTCAGGATTTAATCCCATGACGAAGTTAAAACCGCCATCAACAAAAGTGACTTCTCCGGTTATACCTGAGGCAAGGTCGGAAAGCATAAATGCAGAAACATTGCCGACTTCTTCAATCGTGACATTGCGGCGAAGCGGCGCGTGGCCTTCGACAAAATTCAGAAGAATATTAAAATCCTTGATGCCGCTGGATGCAATTGTCCGGATCGGCCCTGCGGAAATGCCGTTAATACGCACGCCGTGCTTGCCAAGAGATTCCGCCATATAACGCACACTGGCTTCAAGAGACGCTTTTGCCAGCCCCATCGTGTTGTAGTAAGGGATGGCGCGGTTTGCTCCAAGATATGTCAGAGTCAGTGCCGAAGAGCCCGGTTGAAAAAGATGTTTGGCTGCTTTGACCATTGCCGGAAAACTATAGGCTGAAACATCGTGTGCTACTTTGAAAGCTTCCCGTGAAAAGCCGTCAAAAAAATCACCGGCAATGGCTTCACGAGGCGCGAATGCGATTGCATGTACGAGGCCGTCCAGTTTTCCCCATGATTTGCCGATCTCGGCAAACAGATTTTCAATCTGTTCGTCGCTCGTGACATCGCATTCATAAACCATATTGCTCCCGAAGGCGCCGGCAAATTCAGTAATACGGTCTTTAAAACGGTCTCCAACATAAGTAAAAGCCAGTTCAGCGCCTTCACGATGGCAGGCCTCGGCAATGCCGTGTGCAATGGAACGGTTTGAAAGTAAACCGGTAATCAAAATTTTTTTCCCCTGCAAGAATCCCATGCATGACTCCAAAAACGATCATATGTCCTGCCATAATAAAATCGAAAAGGCAGAATATTGACTATCAAAAATGATTCATCACCAGTCAGTTAATTGATCCAGGATGAAATTTACCGTGAAATTGTAGGCTGTCGTCATAATTGCAGCAACTTTTTATGCCGCAATTGTTGTTTTTTTATAGACAAACCGGAATTGCTATACATCCTTTTGCTTGGATTGGTTACGTTTGGGTTCCTGGGCGATAACGGTTTTCTTTTGGCTGGATTTTTGCGCTATAGCCTTAACCGGTTTTTGTTTTTTTGATGCGACTCGACGATTGGCGGAGTATACCTTAGTCGTTCCAGCACGTTTCGATGGTGATGAAGCTTTTGCCGGCACATGTACTTGCAGGATCGTACCGACTGCGACACTGTTGCTGGTAAGCTTGTTCCATGATTTGATATCGGCTACATCGGTTTTATAACGTTGAGCGATGGAAGCCAGGTTATCTTGTTTTCTGACTTTAACTTTAACTATACGTGTTGGAGCCCCCATGCGTTCCAGCGCGATTTTTCCTTTGGCGGCAACTTCCGGTGAAATGTCATTTTCGCTCTTACTGCTGGATGATGCCAATTTCGGAACCAGGACTGTCGAGCCGAACTTTAACACCATCCGGGATGGTATATGGTTTGCATGACGAATGACATCCGGTGTTGTATTGTATTTCTCTGCGATTGATTCAACTGTTTCCCGGGTCTCAGTGACTCGATAAGCTGTCCATGAGGAAAGGGGTTGCTTCCAATTTGCTAGGTTTTCCTTGAATTTCTCGGCGTTTTCTTTGGGCAGCAAAAGATTGACGTCTGATCCGCCTGTAATGACATATTGACCAAATTGCGGGTTAAGCGCGCGGAAATCATCAATAGATAGTTCGGCCAACTTGGCTGCTACTTTCACATCAATGTCCCGCGTTTTGCCGATCTGGACGAAATAAGGCTGATTTTCAATTTGCGGCAGCCGAATATCATATTTGTCGGGGTGGGCAATCAGGTTTTTTACCGCTTGGAGTTTGGGAACGTAGTTGCGTGTTTCTGCCGGCATGCGGACAGATAAATTGTTAAAGTTCGTGGAGAGACGGGCAGCCTGATTTTTCTTGACTGCACGGCTTACGGATCCTTCACCCCAGTTATAGGCCGCTAATGCCAAGTGCCAGTCGCCAAACATGTTATATAGATTTTGCAGATAATTTAGAGCGGCTTCTGTGGAGGATAAAATGCAACGACGGTCATCACGGAAAACAGATTGCGCCAAGTCATAATGAAGCCCTGTACTAGGGATAAATTGCCACATCCCTTCTGCTTTTGCTGAAGAACGGGCGTGGGGATTAAATGCGGATTCAATAAAAGGTAGAAGCGCCAGTTCAGTTGGCATGCCGCGTTTTTCCAATTCCTGCACGATGTAGAACAGGTATCGGGATGCACGAATGGCTGTCCGGTCAAAATAGGCAGGATTTTTTAGGTAGTAATTTTCATGATTGTTGACCAGAGAATTTTCCAAATTAGGAATGGCAAATCCTCGGCGAATTCGGTCCCAAACATCAATTTCATACATGGACAACACTTCCGTAACAGGATCGTTTTCAAGGACATCCGTTCGGGAAATGTTCGTATTAAGAGATGAATGGAACGCAGCAAGTTGGGCATCTTTACTATATCTGGGCAGAGAGAGATCTCCTGCCATGGATATGTCAGGCACTGCTAATGAGATAGTTATAGCTAAAATGTATGCGAAAACTTTTAAGCAGTGTTGATATGCCATATTTTTTGTTTACCCTGTATAAGGTCAAGATAATTTATAAGTATATGAAAGAGTTTTTCTTTACGTCAAGAAAATTCATTTTTTTTATTTAATGTATTCATATATAAACAACATTTCGTCATGAATAGTCCTGCCCAGTTTGTGTAAAAATGCTTAAAATTCCAGCGTTTTGACACCGGCAGAGGTACCAAGCAGGCAGATATTTGCCCCTCGCTTAGCAAAGAGTCCAACAGAAACAACGCCTGGCATATTATTAATTTCGTTTTCCAAAGCAACCGGATCGGCAATTCGTAGTTGCCGGATATCAAGAATAAAATTGCCGTTATCCGTCCGGTAAGGCTGGCCTTCTTTGATTCGTAATTCCGGTTTTCCTCCAAAAGAAGCCAGTTTTCTTGCTATGAGGGCATGTGCCATGGGAATAACCTCAACTGGAAGAGGGTACGTTCCAAGAACCTCTACCAATTTGGATTCATCCGCAATACAAATGAATCTGTCCGCAGCAGATGCGATGATTTTTTCGCGGGTCAGTGCGCCTCCCCCCCCTTTAATCATTGCGCCCTGATAGGTGATTTCATCTGCGCCATCAACATATAAAGGGATTGATGAAACTTCGTTCAGGTCGAATACCTGGATATTGTGCGAACGTAACCGCGCTTCTGTTGCTTCGGAAGACGCAACTGCTCCAGCTATCTCATTTCTGATTTTTCCTAGTTCATCAATAAAAAAGTTGGCAGTTGATCCCGTCCCGACGCCAATGATTTTTCCTTTCGGTACATAAGCAATTGCTGCGCGGGCAACAGACAGTTTGAGAATATCCTGTGACATGGCAAGCCTGTGGAATATAAAGTCTGAAAATGGTTAAGGAAGTCTTTTAGAGCAACCTGAAGCAGAAAATAGTCTAGTCCTGCGGAGAGTGATACGTCAATTCCTGTAGAGGAATAATGACGTGTTTAATGATGTTTCTCATCCTTATTGCTTTCCATCGTTTCATAAAGTGCGATCTGCAATCGGGAATGAATGCGGACAAACCATCGTCTCAGTACAATCATAATAACAATGATGGCAGCAATCACCAGCAGCAAGGCTTGGCCTTTTGGAAGGATGTTGGCGCTGAGCATTGCCAGCATGAACATCGTTGCTGTAATAAAAAGCAGAGGGATAATTTCACTAATAATTCGTCTTACCCGTTGTGTATAACGGCCCGCTACACTTTCCTTAACACTCATTTCTGCCAGAAGCATTGACAATGCCTTGAACTTGCGGAAGGCTGCTATCAGGAAAGGGAGAGACAATAATACGGTTGTGCCCCATATGATAGATTTCTGGTAATCAACATTCTCGATCCAGTCTTCAAGCCATGGCCCCATCAAGTTTGCCAAATAAGGGCTGCAAAGGAAGATAGCGATAACAATCGCCATGTTGATGCTGATCTGAATGATGATCCGGCGTATCATCCCCGCAAGAACCGCGTTGCTGCCTTGCGGTTGAAGAAGATGGAGCCATTCCTGATACAGCTCAACCATACGTGCAAGAGGAGCAGGCGTCAGTTTGCCCAGTATACGGGCAAGCGGATCGGCGGCACGGATCAGGTAGGGGGTCGTCAGCGTCGTAATGGCTGACACAGCGACAGCAATGGGATATAAGAAGTCACTGACCACTTTATAGGACATGCCTAAAGCGGCAATGATGAAGGAAAATTCCCCAATTTGCGCCAGCCCCATTCCAACTTTGAGCGATGTGCGGCCATCGTTCCCTGCGATCATGGAACCCAATACGCAGCTAAATACTTTTCCGGCAATGACAACAATGGAAATAATGATGATCGGGAAAGCATATTCCAGCATGATGCGCGGATCGAGCAAAAGGCCGATAGCGACAAAAAATATGGCGCTGAACATATCCCGCATGGGTTCGATTAAACGTTCTATTTTCGATAGTTCTTTGGATTCTGCCATGATAGCGCCAATCAGGAAGGCGCCTAAAACCATACTGTATTCCAATTTGATGACGAGTAAGCAAAAGCCGAAGCAGAGTCCCAATACAGTGATCAGCAGTATTTCATCACTGTTAGACCGGGCAACGTAAGCCAGGATACGAGGAACGAGAAGGATGCCTAAAACGAGGACGACGACCATAAAGAGCGTCAATTTGCCGACCGTTGCAAATACATCGCCGCTGCTGACCGTACCGGAAATGGCGATACCGGATAACAGGGCAATCAGGCCAATGCCTAAGATGTCTTCAACAATCAAGATGCCGAAAATAAGCTGGGCAAATCGCTCGTTTTTCATTTTCAAGTCATTCAAGGCCTTGATAATGATGGTTGTTGACGAAATAGCCAGTATTGCGCCAAGGAACAGGGCATCCAAGTTGTTGTTCCAGCCAAGCCAAAGGCCTATCTGGTAGCCCAGCCAAATCATTAACGCAATTTCCAATGACGCAGCAATAAATGCGGTTGCGCCGACTTTAACCAGTTTTTTGAGCGAAAACTCGAGACCGAGAGAAAACATCAGAAAGATAACGCCCAATTCGGCCAGAATTTTAATGGTGTGTTCATCCTTGATCAGTTCAAATGGAAGCGTGTGAGGACCGATCAGGATACCTGCAACGATGTATCCAAGAACAACCGGTTGTTTCAGGCGATGAAACAAAACAGTCACGATGCCTGCAATCAACATGATGACTGCCAGAGCCTGGATAAAATTAATGACGCCGTCGTGCATAAAGCTATTTTACAAAAAGACCTCTGTTTCCAGATTAGTCCGCAGGATTTGTGTTATGGGTTAAAGTTGATTATCTACGAGATTACGTACTGACTGCTCTAATCAGTATACACGGATTATTCCCGTCTTTTGATGTCTCTTCGATTTATGTTGTGATCGTTTGCAGTGGAGGCAAAGAATATGAATTGAAATGTGAAGCTAATTTCAGATGATGGTCCAGCCTGTTGTGCCAAAACAGTTAGATGTCTTGAGAGATTCAATTTGCTTTTCAGTCAGTTCTATTTCAATTTCCTCCTCTTTAAAAACAATGCTGCATCCATATTCTTCAGCAAACGGCACAAGAAAAATCATGCTGGAATTTAAGGTGTAAAAACGGCTTGCATCTTCCGGTACATTAATGCCAATATCTTCAAGGATTTTTTTGCGAATCATGGTACTTTGTTGTGCTTGATTTTCACTCATCTCACTGTCCGTTTCTGCTCGGGTTCCGTATCGGAAATCTGACGGAAGATTTTTATATGGTGTGTATAAATATATACGGTATGGTATGTATTTTAAACGCGTTTAAGCCGAGAGTTAAGGATTCATTCGATAAGTTGAAATTCACCATTCCAAAAAATCTTCAGGACGATTCCATTCTAAGGAGAAAATTTGGAAAATGAATATCAGTATGCAACAGGATAATCAGATCGCGTTCCAAAATTTGGTTTTTGTTGTTTGTATCCGATCCTGTATTTGTGGCGTTGGTCGCCCATTAATTCCCTCAGTTCACCAATACTGAGATCACTGATTTCGTGCATGCGAATGAGCATAGATGCACCTATTGGAAGGCGTTTATGCCGAATTTTGCTGATTACAGGCGGAGATACATCCAAAGCGCGGGATAATGCTGCATCATTTTTCAAGTTCAGTTGTTTGATTACTGCACTCAGCAAGTTATTAGGATCGTACTGTTCTGGTTTTTCCTGCAAGGATTGGTTTTTCCATTTTCTGGTTTTCTGTTCTTTTTTCATCTGATTCTCCATGCAACAATTAACGCTAGAGATCCATTTTCCATGTTGCGGAAAAACGCATGATGATAATAATCAACATCGTTTTTTTTGAAGAGATGAAAAAAAGACAATAAATTATGCAATATTAGCCTGAGCGCTCAGACTGAATAAGGAATAGTTGTTTTCCAGTATCTGCTCGAGTTCGGTAGCTGGAAGTGGCGTTGAATAAAGATAGCCTTGACCGAAATCGCATGCGGTTTCGACTAAGATTTCCCTTTGGCGAATAGTTTCGATGCCTTCGGCGATGACGCTTAGTTTCAGCTTGTGCGCCATGACAATAATGGCTTCACACAAAGCCTGACTATCATCACTTTGAGAAAGGTTTTTAATGAAAGACGGGGCTATCTTGATGTAATCAAAATTGAAATTCTGAAGATGAGATGGTGAGGAATATCCAACGCCGAAGTCATCCAAGGCGATTTCCATACCGGCATTTTTAAATGCGGCAAGCTGTTGTTTGAAATGGTCCCCTTGTTCTAACAACAGTCCTTCTGTTATCTCAATAACCAGTCCATTTCCGGGAAGTTGCAATTCCTGAAGATGTGAAATCCAGTTAATAAAGTCAATACCTTCGCTACGGAACTGGGATGGAGAAATATTAATGCTGATTTGGAAATCAGGATGAAACTGGTTTCTCCATATACGTGCTTGACTAGCTACTTCCTGAAAAATCCAATTACCGAAGGACGCGATCATGCCGGTGTCTTCTACTATTGAAATGAATTCAGCAGGATTGATCATGCCTTTAACAGGATGCTGCCAGCGAATGAGGGCTTCCGCTTTGCGGATCAGACCGGATTCAATTTCAACAATAGGTTGATACATGATTTCGAATTGCTGGTTTGTCAGCGCCTGTCTCAAATCATTGATTAATTGTATCCGGGCCTGTGCCGTTTCCTGCATGGAATGAGTAAAGTACAGGAGTGCATTTTTGCCTTCCCGTTTCGCAGTGCGCATGGCTTGTTCTGCGTTTTTTAAAAGATCATCAACATCCGTTGCATCATCGGGATAAAAGGCAACACCGATATTTGCAGAAAGATGGATAACGGCATTGTTTATGAAAAAAAATTCAGACAATTCGGAAAGAATAGCTTTCCCGATATGTTTAACCTCGTCTAGAGTGGGTAGTTCTCGCAAAAGTATGACAAATTTGTCGCTACCAAGACGAATGATCGTATCTGTTTTTCGAGTGCAATTTTGCAGACGATGTGCCGTTTCCTGCAAAAGCAGGTCACCTGTTATATATCCATGTGTTTCATTGATATGTTTAAATCTATCAAGGTCTAAAAACATCAATGCAGTCGGGATATTGATCCTTTTAATTTGGGATAATTCCCGATTTAAGAAATTGCGGTTAGGCAGGCCGGTCAGGCTGTCAAAATAATTCTGCTGCCAAATTATTTTTTCGGTTAACTTCTGCTCAGTAATATCTGAAAAAAGAGCGATCCGGCGGTATATTTTTTTACCGGATGTTCTGATTGTATTAATAGTTAGACGAATGGCATACAGTTCTCCGTTTTTACGCATGTTCCAGACTTCACCCTGCCAGCTATTCGATGTATCCAGTGTGTTCCAAATGCTTTCATAGAAAAGTTTGTTATGTAAAGCAGAGCCTAATATGGACGGATTCTGAAACAAAACTTCATTTGAGGTATATCCCGTGATTTCCTCAAAAGCAGGATTGACAGAAATAATCAGGTTATTTTCATTAATGACAACCATAGCTTCAGCGCTTTTCTGATAAACCAGTGCTGCAAGCTGTAATTTTTCCTGCATGGTTTCCCAGGCGGAAAATTCGTGTCCAGTGCCTGTGTAACCTGTGAAGTGACCATCTTCATCCCAGTTTAAGGTGACATTCCATAGGACGGTATGAAGTTTTTTATTACTATCGATAAATTTGTCTTCAACCACGATGGATTGCAATTTTTGTTCAATCCATCTTGCATGGCGTTCTTTCATCTGGTTGATGTTTTCGGGTTGTACAAATTCGAAAAAGGAACGTCCGATGCAATTTTTCGGTTCAAGTCCAAAGAGATTCCTGGAGGGCTCGTTTACATGTGTGATAACCAGATTGGGGTCAAGTACAACAATGACACTCTCGATCATTTTGATAGTATCCAGGTAATGTGACATGACTTTGTGAGAGCCATTTTCCTTTTCCTGAATCGTTATGCTCATTTCCTGGAGATTTTGGGCGAAATGGGCAATTTCGAGAACACGGTCATTGACGGGGATAGTTGGATAAGAACCTCCTGCGATTTCTCTGATATTTTTGGTATAGGCAAGGATTCGCCGGATCAATGGACGGGAAAAATAAAAGGAAGACAATAGCGCCAGAATAAAACTCGTCGCTATGCAGAAAAAAAAGAAAGATGCATACGTCCGGACGTTTTCTATAAAGGAATGACTTGGTAGGGCAATATATAAAGACCAGGGTATGTTGCGTATGATGGTTTGGGTTCCATATATATTGAAATCCTCCAGTTTGTATAAACCGGGTTTCTCTACATGAATCGGAACAGCAGAGAATGAATTTTTCAGTAAGCTTGCAAGTGTTTCATTGCTTGTAGTCTCAATATTTGAGGCTACAATGCGATTTTTTTTGTCCAGCAAAATGGTCAAGGATGGGAAATCTTGTTTTTTCAGTATTTCGGATAGCTGAGCCGAGCTTATTTCACCAATGAGGAGCTGGTCTCCAAATGGGATGACATAAGCGCATGAATGATCGTTTGTTACTGGTGAAAGAAAAGTATCAGTCCAGTATGCCTGGGTGGTGTTTTTATCTAGGGAAAAAATGTGAGAGGCGGGAATGCTTATCGCTTTTGAATTTTTACTTTTAATAAGGTTGTTGTGTTGTTGAAATATTAATGTAATCTGCTCATTTTTATTCAGTAGGTAGATCGTATTAAAGATATTTTCATTTCCCATTACACTGTTGGGCATTGATTGTGTAAAAGGCGGTGTGCTCAGTTTGTCTTTTAATTTTACACTTAGATCAAGCAGCAATTCAGCTTGTTCATTTAGCTTGTTTTCAATTTGAAACGGGATTTGAGCAATAGAAACATCTCTTTCTTTAATTTGGGGAATCATTAGCAAAAACAGAAACAGGGCTGCTAATAGAATAGGGGCAAGGGCAATTATTATAAATTGCATTGCAAGCACATTTCTCAGGGGGAAAGAGCTATAGTGTTTCATTATCTGTCGGTCTGGCGCACTATGTAGTGGAATTATGCTCGTTATGATAAAAATTTAAATATTAGGAGGACAGACCAGAGAAAAGAACGCATGTGCAACAAAACGATTTCTCAGGGACAGTAACAAGGTTCATGGGTAAAGCACCTTATCGGGTAACCTATTTTATTTGTAATAGGCAGAGTATACCTTTTCAGTTGTCTTCCGTGCAATTTATTATGCTGTACTTAGGGAAATTTTGATGAAATGAAAAAACGATGCGAAAATCTGGTTTGTAAAGAAATGGTTAGTCTTGATATGGATCTTTATGAGATACGATCAAAATATCAGGGAAATAAGTTGTGGCTTGAATAAGAGGCAAGAGGATGATTTGTAATGAATAAATAAATCTATTAGTCATTTCTTGAGATTGATAACATCTGAATGAAGAGTTACAAAAATGAAAAACTTGTTATAACAAGCACATAAAAATAGGTATCATAACAAATTAAAGAATAATATCTTTTTGTCCCTTTCAATTATGAAGGCTGCGATATTAGAGTAATTAATTTTTTTCGGGATATTTTAATTTTTAAAATAGTTTTTTTTATTACTTCTGAATAAAAACTATATAAAGTGTTTCATATGTCTTGCGCGGAAATTTTGTTGAAGGCAGATATTGCTTTGTCAGAATAAAAGGTAAGAAAGTGAATCTGGATGGTATTTGTCTGGATTGTTTTGTTTTTTAATACAGTTTTTATTAAATACTCTGATGAAAAAATTATATACAGCTGCAGAAATTGCTCAAAGGCGTCTATCTGGATTACCAACAACAAAGTCTAGTATCCTGGCACGGGCTGCAAAGGAGGGATGGCCCTATGAAGAACAGTATGGAATAGGTGGCGTCAGAAAAGTTTTTGAAGTGCCTGATCGCTATTTATTGTCTGATAAAAGAATAAAACAGGGCGTTCTGTCGGCCAGGCAAGACCTGGAGAAATATCTTATTGGAGATGCTCCAATACAAAATGAGCAAACAGTCAATCTGGATGAGTCCAAATTGGCCTTAGCGGCGAGAATTCTGGAAGAATGGCTTGAGGCTGAAAAATTAATACTTTCACATGAAAAGAAAGGGCGTCTTATTGCCATTCTTTACAAGATTCTTGCTCGCCATGCTGATCCGGATGATTTGCTGAAATTAATGTGTGGCGCAGTAGCTGCCGCAAAAATGTCAGCTGAAAGTCAGGAGATCGAAAGGCCTGACAGTAGCAGGGCCGAGAGCAAGGATATGGAAAAGAAGACGGAGTGATCGGCATCTCGCTTAAAGCACGGTTTTTACGGCTGTCAAAGTGGCTTGTTCGTCGAAATTTTAGAATAAAGATAATATTTGCGAATTTTGCTGATTGAGTTGCTGGCGTGCCGTTCTGTAATTTGGGTATACCATTGAAACAATGTTCCAAAACCGTTTGCTGTGATTCATTTCAATCAGATGAGCCAATTCATGAGCAATGACATAGTCAATCAGGGCAATAGGGAAGTGAACAAGACGCCAGTTTAGGCGGATGTTGCCTGAGATAGAACATGAACCCCAACGACGCTTGGCTGAGGAAAGAGAGAAGGAGCGATAACGGATATCAAGCTTGGCAGCATAGATTGACAGACGTTCAGAAAAAATTTGTTTGGCATTTTCCTGAAACCATATTCTTAAGTTTTTTTCAATAACAGATTGATGGTTTGTATGACGGGATATCACGATTAATTCTGTAGTCGCGCTATCCATTATGACAGCGTCAGCTTCGCCATTACGCAAACGCAATATGAAATTTTGTCCAAGGTAAGGGAGTAAAATGCCATCTTTTAGTTGCAATGGCATGGCGGGTTGTTTCTTATACTGATGGAAAAAATAGCGAAGTTTGCTTGTAATCCAGCGTTCTTTTTCTCTGATAGCGTCTTCAACCGATTTCAGTGTGGCCCGTTTGGGTGCTGTAACACGTAATCCGTTTTCGTTGACCAGAAATCCGATCGTTCGTCTTTTTGAGCGGTGGAATTCGTATTCGATTTTTGTGCCATTGAAATCAATAAGACGTTTTGTCGGGAGTGATGATGGGCTTTCTGGTTCTAATTCGGGCGGGGATGTTATTTCCGGGACTTCTGGCTGCATAAGCAGGGTTTGCATTGCATCAGATGAAAAAAGATCCAATTGCAGCGGCAGGGAATCCGGTTTTTTCTTATGTTTGCTTGATGTTTTGGTAAGCATGCGGCGAAATTCGATGCATTTCTGATTCAATCCAAGTTTCTACTTCAGCCATCATATCATCTGGCGATTTTCCTTCAGGCGAGATAGGAGTACCAATCGAAACAGTTATAAGGCCTGGTTTTTTTATCATGGAATGCTGTGGCCAGCACTCTCCCGAATTGAGTGCGATAGGAATGACCTTTGTCTGCGTTTCTATCGCCAATCGTGTACCGCTGTTTTTGTACTTGATTTTTTCCGCAACAGCCGTGCGAGTACCTTCTGGAAAAATGATTATCCACAACCCATCTGCAAGACGTTTTCTTCCTTGTTCGATAACTTTGCGGAAAGCTCTGGCACCGTGTGAGCGGTCAATAGGGATCATACGCAGAAGTGCCAGAGTCCATCCGAAAAAAGGGATACGAAGCAATTCTCTCTTTATAACAAAAACAAGCGGTCTTGGCATGGCATACAGAAGAAAGATGGTTTCCCATGCAGATTGATGTTTGCTCAATAGAATGACAGGTTCGTTAGGCAGGTTTTCATAGCCGATTATTTGGTAGCGAATACCGCAAATATATTTTGCCAACCAGACTACGGTTCTGTTCCAGCATGTTGCCAGATAGAATCGCATTTTATAAGGCAGGAAAAAAGCCAGGAGGCAAATGATGGCCCAAACAGGTGTGAAAATATAAAGTACGGATAAAAACAGGAATGAACGTAAAAAAGGCATGTTTCTGACAAAATTAACATTCCCAGACAGTGGGATTTTACTATTATATACGGTGTAAGTTACGCGTTTATATTTTTGCGTTTTTTTCGGGATTATTTTTCATCTCTGAGTTCAGCAAGTAATTGGCAACGGCGGCAAGATCGTCAAATATAATGGTTTCAGGCGGCAAACCACCATTCTCATTAGTAAGTTGCCCTTTTCCGCTCATGACTAGAAGAGGTTGGCATCCTGCAAGAAATCCAGCTTGCAAATCTCGCAAGGAATCGCCTACGGAAGGTATACCCTCAAGCGCAATATCATAACGCTTTGCAATGGCACTGAACATACCTTGGCGCGGTTTGCGGCAGTCGCAGTTATCACTGATTGTATGAGGACAAAAGAAAATAGAGTCAATCACGCCACCTGCAGTTCTGACAGCAGCATGCATTTTCTGGTGAATGGCATTCAAAGCAATGATGTCAAAAAAGCCGCGCCCCAGGCCGGATTGATTGGTTGCGATAACGATCCGGTATCCCGCCTTATATAAGCGTGCTATAGCTTCCAATGATCCTGGAATAGGTTCCCATTCTTCCGGGGATTTGATAAACGAATCCGAATCCTTGTTAATGACACCATCTCGATCCAGAATAATAAGTTTCATGATTTGAGTTCTCCTGATCAAGCGGCCAGTTTGGATATATCAGCAACCTGGTTCATCATGATATGTAGTTCAGTCAGAAGTGCAATTCGGTTATTTCGGAGTTTCTGGTCTTCCGCCATGACAAGTACGTGCGTAAAGAAAGCATCGACATCATCGCGAAGCTGGGC
>Ga0082212_10001633_pt1 | contig 32984 bp, 33 predicted proteins | sample TergutNt197P3_FD_71548 | JGI IMG/M metagenome (GOLD analysis project Ga0082212, IMG submission 71548) | Neocapritermes taracua P3 segment gut microbial communities from Petit-Saut dam, French Guiana - Nt197 P3 | ecosystem: Host-associated > Arthropoda: Insects > Digestive system > Gut ... | reverse complement strand
CGACCGGAGTGGAAAAAAAAGTGCTGGCAACGTCCGGTATTCCCCTCGAAGACGACCACGGCCGTTCACTTGGCACGCTTCATATCATCCGCGACGTAACCGAAGTCAAGGCGCTTGAGGAAAAAAACCAGCGCGGCGAACGCTTGTCAGCGATGGGCGAGATGGCTGCCGAACTCGCCCATGAAATACGCAATCCGCTCGGGAGCATAGACCTTTTTGCATCTCTGCTTGCAAGGGAATGTGTCGGCGACGCGCGCAATTGGGCGGAAAACATCCGCATCGGCGCTCGCTCGCTGAACACCATCGTTTCAAACATGCTTCACTTTACCGGGCCGCTGTCCCCGGTTTTTGCAGAAATGGATATTCATGAAATTCTTCGTGAAACAGGAAGTTTCTGCGAACAGATGATACGTCAGCGCGGTGTCCACTGGGAAATCGAACTTGCCGCGGACAGTTCCTCAATCAACGGCGACCGTGAGCTGATCAAGCAGCTTATGCTGAATCTCATTTTCAATGCCATGAAGGCTATGCCGTCCGAAGGATCGCTTGCCGTGCGCACCCGCAACGTTGCCGGTAAAAACCAGAAACGACGTCTGGAACTGCGCATTGAAGATACGGGCGTCGGCATCACGCCTGAACACCTGGATAAGATATTTGATCCCTTTTTTACGACCAACAAAAACGGAACAGGACTTGGACTCTCAATCGTCAATCAGATCGTCGAAAGTCATTCCGGAGAGATTAACGTGAAAAGCGAGGTGAACCGGGGAACGGTTTTCACCATTTTGTTCGATACCATATCAGGGGCGCGATTTATCGCGCCATAAACCAATCTGCAAAAAGCCTGATACCTTCCCTGAACGGCGTTTGAGGGTTATAACCGAGCAATTTCCGCGCTTTTGAAATATCGGCGTATGTAACCTTAATATCACCCGTCTGTTCGGGCAGGCGCAGGAGGCGCGCCTTTTTCCCAAAAACTTCTTCGAGGCTTGAAATCAGTTCCGTCAAAGGTATGGTCTGCGATTCGCCAAGGTTAAAAATCTCAAAGGGGTAATTTTTTTCCATCGCGGCCAGAATGCCCGAAACGATGTCTTCGACATAGGTATAATCGCGCCGTGAATCACCGTCGCCATAAAAAGGAATTTCCTTGTCTTCCGCCATGAGCCGCGCGAATTTGTGAATCGCCAGATCAGGCCGCTGGCGCGGCCCGTAAACCGTAAAAAACCGCAGACAGGTAATGTGCATGGCGAAATTGTGGGCGTAGGTATGGCAGAGCAGTTCATCGGCCCGCTTGGTTGCTGCGTATGGCGAAATTGGGCGGGCAACGGGGTCGTCTTCCCTAAACGGAACCTGGCTGCTTCCTCCGTACACGGAAGACGATGAACCGAAAATGAAGCATGTCGAGGAAAATTCCTTTGCCATCTCAAGCAGGTTAACCGTGCCTGTAACATTGACGTCCGAGTAAAGGGCGGGTTTTTCCAGCGACGGGCGAACGCCGGCCCATGCCGCCAGGTGTACTATCGCCTCCGGCGGGTTTGCTTCAAAAATACGCCGCAGCCCATCTTTATCCAGAATATCCATGGTATGCGTTGTAACATTGCCCATCGCCTCAAGATCGCTGACATTGCGCCGCTTGATTTCCGGATCGTAGTAATCGTTAAAATTATCGAGCAGGCCGACGGCGTCGCCTCTTTTGATGAGCGCCGAGGCGAGATGATATCCGATAAACCCCGCTCCCCCTGTAATTAAAACACGCATAATAACCTCCGAATGAAAACGATAAAAGTAAATGATTATACACTGCTCTCGCGGAATAAAACTTTCGACTATTTCAGAAGGTTTCATGTCTAATGTAAACGATGAACGAATATACGGCGGCGTTGATTGGATTATCAAAGATTGCGGGTATTGATTCGGATCAGGAATCCGTCCGGATTGCGGCCGGTAGGAACGGGGATGCAAATGCCTTTAATTCCCTGGTGTTGAAATGGGAGAAGCGCGTTTACAACGTCGCGCTCAGGATGTTGCACGATCGCGATGAGGCGGAGGATGCGACGCAGGAAGCATTTTTTCAGGCATGGCGAAGCATCCGGCGCTTTCGCGAGGATTCGAAGTTCTCTACATGGTTATGCCGCATCATCATCAACAATTGCCTGACGCGCCTCCAAAAGCGTTCGTCGGAGATTCATAAAACTTTGCCGGAAGAAAAGGAAGCGTTCCGTCAGTCCGTATTTCAGATCGATGAAACCCAATCGGAATCACTGTTTCGTGATGAACGGCAGCGCCGGATAGTGGACGCAATGGCGCGGTTATCGCCGGATCAGCGGGCGGTCGTCGAATTGAAGTTTTTTCAGGAAATGACGTTTGAGGAAATCGGCGCGGTGCTCAATGCTCCCTTGAGCACTATAAAATCCCGTCTTTATTCGGGACTTGCCGAACTAAAAAAGTACCTGGTTTTATTAAAATAAGAGGGGAAATCATGGATACCGAATGTGTTTCTTATCGGGAAAAAATTCCGGCACTGGTACTGGATGACTTATCCGACGCCGAGCGACGGGAAATAGAAGCTCATCTTGACGGATGCCCGCAATGCCGTCTGGAGCAGGAAAGCTTCGCTAAAACCGTTGGCCTGCTGACTTCGGTTGAAGATGAACCTGTGCCGCGTCATTTCTTAATTGCTCCTGATGAACAGGCGATTTCAAAGTGGTTCTTTCTTCAAATGCCGTTTCGCCTGCGCGTGACTTTCGTCGGAGTGTTTATTCTGTCGATCATTTTAAGCGGCGCGGCCTTGTCGCAATTCCAGGTAAGCTTTGGTACGGAAGGATGGACGGCGGGTTTCGGACGCGGCGATTTCGATGTCGCGACGCTGCGTGAGGAATTTCTGAAAGCCGCCGCCGAAGATAGTCAAAAGAATCGCCGGCAAAGGATGGAAGAAATTCGGAACGAAATCGCGCTAATGCAGGAGGACGAAAACCGCAAGGTGCTAAAACTGGAAGAAATTCTGCTCCGGCTTGATTCAAAGATTGACGGACGCGTGGAGCGTTCCGAGGAACAGATCCGCCGGGATACGCAAAGGATGGTCGCAGTTTTGTATCAGGAACTTGCAAGTCAGTGGGCGCTTGAAATGAACAAAGTCAACCTGAGGCTGGAAATCGCCGAAATTCGGGATTCTCTCAATACGCGAAGAACGGAGGATGTTCTACTTGCGTTGTTACAGTACGCAGATACTAACTTTTAGTTTTAGGAGGGTGCGGTGAAAAAATGTATTTACGTTTTTACGGTGTTTGTTGTCCTGAACACGCTTGCCTGGGGACAGACCTCCGACGGGGAACCGGTTATTGGGGGAGATGGGATAAGGTTTTATTCCCGGATATTTCCGGCGTCTCCCGAAGCGGCGGCGCGGGAAAAGGAAACAAACATTATGAGCGGAATTCTTCGTTCTGAGCTGGAGTCCCATCTCAAGAAATTTACTGATACACCGGACATGCATGGCATTGTACTTTTTAACAGTGAATTCCCATCTTATTCGGCGAACGAACCAATCTGGTTTTATCTACAGGAACAGGGAATTGTGTTTACGATTCCTATATATGGAGTACGGAATTCTCCACAAATGCTGACAACATTGTCCAATATACCAATTCGGGGAAGGTTGTTTAATACGACTCAGCCCAAAGGTGATACTGAAACCGATCGTATTCATGAAATTATCGGCAAGCTCGAAGCAGAAATTCAGGCGCCTGGCGCATCACATGAAGACATGGTCGCAATGCGCGGAAAGATTAATACGCTCAAGAAAGAACTGAGCACACTACAGGAGTTACAGACATCGTTTGCCAACCTTGATGAGTACTATTTCCAACGTTTATTTACAAGTCTTCGGGATCCGCTTGTGGATGTATTAGCAAAATATGGAGATTCCCTGTCCGTTGTTAAACCAGATGAGTACATCAATCTTGTTTTATATACGCCTTCATTGTTGGAAATATCGGGACGGCAGCAGCGCGTCGAGGTTATTTCCGCGCGTAAATCATGGATTAAGGATTACAAGGAGGGCAGAATAACGCTGGACGAATTCCGCGAAAAAGTCCTTAAATAGAGGTAATATTTACGCATAATGCTTCGTATCGGATTGACCGGAAATATAGCTGTTGGAAAAAGTAGCGCGGCTGTGCGTTTTACGGAGCTTGGAGCCGCGGTTATTGACGCCGACCATGTTTCACGTGAACTAATGGAACCGGGCACGCAGGTATTTTTTCGGGTGACGGAGACGTTCGGCCCGAAAATTCTATGCGGCGACGGAACAATTGACCGACGCCGGCTTGGAAACGTCGTATTTATTTCGGAAGAAAAAAGGCGTCTTCTTGAAAGTATCGTGCATCCGGCGATACATGACGCCATCACACGGAAAATTGCCGAAAAGGAAAAGGTTGCGAATATCGTAATTGTGGATGCCGCGCTGATGATAGAAACCGGTGGATACAGGGAATACGACCGTCTGGTTGTCGTTGCCTGCCCGCCGGCCGTTCAGCTTGCCCGTCTCATGGCCCGCGACGGTTTGACGGAAAGCGAGGCAAAGACGCGCATTGCCTCGCAAATGCCCACGGATGAAAAAATTCGTTTCGCCGACTATGTGATAAACACGTCAGGTTCGCTCGAATACACGCTTGAGCAGGTCGACGCCATCTATCAAAAGCTAACCACAGCTCACTGAAGTCGAGAAATATCAATCATTGCCGCTCATTTTATCAAACACTTGTAATGTCTCTCCTTGGCATTATCCTCTTAGTGCACCGGAAATGTTATGCGTCGGGCCAGAGCTGCGCCGCCTTTTCGCGCAGTTTGTACTTCTGGATTTTCTGGCTCGCGGTCATCGGATATTCATCAACAAACGCGACGAACTTTGGCGTTTTGAACCAGGCGATTTTGTTACGGCAAAAATCAATCACATCCTGTTCGGTGAAATCGGCGCCGGATTTGCGGATGACGAAAGCCGCCGGTTGTTCGCCGTATTTTTTGCTGGGTATGCCAACCACTTGAACATCCTGCACACCGGGCATCTGGCCGAGAAAATCCTCGACCTCTTTTGGGCTTATGTTTTCGCCGCCCCGAATAATCAGATCTTTCAGCCGCCCGGTGATGTAATAGTAGCCGGCGGCGTCCATGCGGCCGATGTCGCCGGAATGGAGCCAGCCGTTCTCGTCTATACACTTGGCGGTCTGTTCCGGCATTTTGTAGTATCCCTTCATTGTGTTGAAACCGCGGCAGCAAATTTCTCCCTGCTCGTCAACACCGCACAGTTCGCCTGTTTCGGTATTGATGATCGCGACTTCGATTCCGGGGAGCGCAAGGCCGATAGAACTACATTTGCGTTCGATGTCGGTTTCGAAATAACGCGTCTGCGTCATCACGGGGCCTGATTCAGTCAAGCCGTATGGGTTTGTAACCTCGCGCATATTCATCTTTTCCACGCACTGTTGCATACGGACAACCGGACATGTTGAACCGGACATGAGACCGGTGCGCAGAGTTGAAAAATTGAACCTGTCAAACAGGGGATGGTCGAGAACGGCGATATACATGGTAGGCACTCCGTAAACCGCCGTACACCGCTCTTTTTCAACGGACATCATAACCGTTACGGGATCGTATTTTTCAACAAACACCATCGTCGAGCCATGATTGATGCAGGCCATCACCCCAAGCACACAGCCGAAGCAATGGAAAAGCGGCACAGGAATACAGACGCGATCCACCGCCGAAAGATTCTGGCAAGCGCCTATCCAGAAGCCGTCGTTCGCGATGTTGTAATGCGTAAGCTGCACGCCTTTGGGAAAGCCGGTTGTTCCGGATGTGTACTGCATATTGATTACGTCATGACAGTCGTTCTCCCGCTGCCGCGCGAGATAGTCGGCCTGGCTCGTTCCGGACGAGAGCGCAATTACTTCGTTTAGCGAGTACATGCCGCGGTGTTTTTCGGGGCCAAGAAAAAATACCCTTTTCAGATGCGGATAGTTTTCTGACTTGAGCGAACCGCGCGGCTGTTCCCGCAGTTCAGGAATCAGATCGTAAATCGTCTGAACATAATCCGTGTCCCGAAAACCGTTTATAAGAAAAAGGTTTTCAGTGTCCGACTGACGGAGCGCGAAATCAATTTCGGCTGATTTATAGCTCGTGTTCAGTGGCAGCAAAATCGCGCCGATTTTCGCCGTGGCGAACATGAGCGCGACCCAGTGCGGAACATTTGTCGCCCAGAGCGCAACCTTTTCACCTTTTTTGACGCCCAGCGCCATCAGTCCGCGCGCGATGCGCTCCACTTCTTCGCCGAATTCGAACCAGGTCAGGCGATAATCACGATCCGCGTAAACCACGGCGTCCTGTGGCCCGCAGCGCGCGATTGTCTGATCAAGCAACTGTCCCAGCGTGTAGTCGCGCGTCACAGGAATGTTGTTCCACGGCTCGCCTGTCGAAACCGCCTGCTTATAAGGAGGTTTCGAAGGAGCCGTACCAAAAGGATCACTTAAATTAAATTGTTTGTTTTCCATAGTAATAACCTTTAGGAAATGCCGAGTAAATGGCTGTACGGGATGAAGCGCAAGACGCACGGAGCGCGGGAGAGGCACACAACCATATGTCGAGGTTACGAACACCGCGCAACGCAGCGCGATCCACGCACAGACATTTAATCGGCGTTCCCTTAAAATGGTGTGAATACCACTCCATAAATACTGGCGGGGCTATCGCCGACGGATTTCACGATATGAGGCACGACGGAATTGTAGTGGGCCGAGTCGCCCGCCTGAAGCAGATGCCGTTCGCCGCCGTACATCAGCTCCACTTCGCCGGTTATGACGATGATAAGTTCCTCGCCTTCGTGCGTAGAAAGCTGCGCGTTGGCGTTTCCTGCGATTTCAATGTAAAACGGTTCCATGTGGCGATCGGTTTTGCCGCTGCTCAGCGGAAAATACTCAAAACCGCCCGCTCCGCCGGCCCGATGTGAAATCCGGTCGGAAGCGCGTTCGCCGGCGCGCATGATAATCGGATCAGGACGATATTGATCGTCCATAAAAGTTCCCAGCCGCTGACCAAGCGCGCGGGACAGTTTTATCATCACGCCCAACACGGGATAGACGTCGCCTGATTCAATCGCGGCGATAACGCCATTATCCACGCCTGACTGCTGACTCAGTACACCCACCGTCATCCCGAGGCGTTCGCGGTATGTTCGTATGCGTTCCCCCAGCTTGCCTTCTCCAGACATTGTGTCCTCCCATAATCGCTTGTTTCATTGCGATTAAAAATATTTTAATACGGAATTAAGATCGGTTCCAAGTGAAAGCGCCGAATTCCCTGCGGGGCTGAAATCCCATCCGCCGGTACCACTCACAGGCACGAGGATTTTCAGCCGTGACTACCAGACTTAACGAGCGGAAATTCATAGCCCGAAGGCGCTGAAGACAGCGATTCATCAGCATAGTGCCCAAGCCGCGTCCCTGCCACGCGGGATGCGTGGCGATCTGGGGAATCAATGCCCCCACGTCTGAAATACGCGAACAGATTACGTAACCGCAGATATTTTCCTGCCCGTCGAGGCATATAAACGAGACATCCGGTAAAAAAATGCCGCAGCCCGGATTTGCCACCAACCCGCCCAGGTAGTTTTCACAGTTCTCCGGTGTGTGATAATCCTCCAGAATTTCATAATCAATATGTTCCCGATAACACGCGGCTGTCATCCCGGCGGCGCGGCTGATTAACGTGGAATCCCACGGTATAATTTTGACGGGCGCGGCAGGTTCTTTTTCCGTAACGTCGGTGTCGATGTTACGGAAAAGGTAGCGGCGCGGATAGTGACGAAAGCCGTATTTATTGAAGATTCGCTCGAAATTCCGGCCGTGAAATGGAAATATCTGCGCTTCGATGTGGCGTATGCCGCCGGAATCCTGAAAACACGCTATGGCAAGCTCCAAAAGGTCGTCGGCCACATTCTGCGCTTTATCCGCCTTGTCCGTCTGGGTCGTATAAAGCGCGCCGATACTTCCCTTGTCCTTGTTGGCGAGAAAGTAAATGTAACCGACGGATTGCTTGCCGTCGGCGAGGGCTACGTATCCGGGCAGCATTTTTTTTCGGATAAAGGAAAGCAGAACCTGCTGTATGGCGGAATAATCCCAGCCAAGATCTGTCAGCCAAATTCGCTTTTCTTCCTCCATGAGCGGAATTATGGCAGACTCGTCCAGATAACTTATTGGGACATACTGAATATTGGACATGTTATAACGGAACCGCCGGCTTCCTTAAGGAAACGCTGATTAATTAGCTGCGCGGGCGAATCGCTACGTTGCGCGGTACTCGTAACCTCAACATATTTCTATATATGCCTCGGTTCCGGCGCTCCGTGCGCCTTGCGCTTCATCCCGCGCGGCAAATTAATCAGCATTTCCTTAATTACCGGCGGTTAATCCGTTTCCCTCTGGAAGAAATTTCACAAGTTCGGGAGGAACCGGCTGCTGAATGTCTCGGAAAAACGCCGCGACGGCATCCGGATTTTTTGCGGCGAGCCGAGCCGCGACTTTTCCTGCGATCATCCTTACGATGCGGCTGTCGTCGGTCATACCGTGGAAAACATCAGCCCAATATTCCCGTGCCGACTCCGAAACGCGCACGCCGATTTCCCCGAATGAGTAAACAAGATGCCAGCGTACATAGTCGGAATCATCGTTAATATATTCCCGAAGCCGGGGTATCGCCTTGAGCAAACTTTCCGGATGCGATTCAGCCAGCCGTGCGAGCGTCGCCGCCGCCCGGCCGCGAATGGAAAGGTTGCTGTCACCAAGCATTTCAAGCAGTTCCTCAAGTCGCCGTGGATACCTGAGGACGGTTTTTACCACATCCGGAGTTTGCATTCCGGATAGGGGAAGAATTCGTTTTCTGTGATGCTTTTCCGTCCGACGGGGAATTTCCACTTTTTTCATAAGTGATTATAATGACACAAACGAGGCAATCTTTAAAGTGCATCATTGCTGTGTTATATCTGTTAGGCTTGGTTATGGACGGAAGGCGGCAAGTATGAAAATCGGAATTACATGTTATCCGACTTACGGCGGGAGCGGCATCGTGGCGACGGAGCTGGGAAAGGAATTGGCCGACCGCGGACACGAAATTCATTTTATTAGCGCCGCGTTGCCGATGCGCCTGAACGCTGCCCAGCCCAACATCATGTTTCATGAAGTCGAAGCTGCGACCTATCCCGTGTTCGACCACGCTCCCTATACGCTGGCGCTGGCGGTCAAAATGGCCGAAGTCGCCGAAATGCACCACCTTGATCTGATGCATTGCCATTACGCGATTCCCCACTCGGTGAGCGCGTTTTTGGCAAAGTCGATGCTGCGCCCGCGCCGCCTGCCGGTTGTGACGACGCTGCACGGTACGGATATCACGCTTGTGGGCGCGGAACGTTCCTACCTTCCGATCACACGGTTTTCCATCGAACAGTCGGACGGCGTCACGGCCGTATCGCAGTATCTGAAAGACGCTACGCGCGATGTAATCGGTGCGAAAAAGGAAATAGAAGTTATTTATAATTTCGTGAACTGCAAAAAATACCGACCGTCCACGGATTCGGCGCTGCGCAGGCGGTTTGCGCCTGAAGGAGAATCCATCCTGATTCATATTTCCAATTTTCGCGCGGTGAAACGCCCCACGGACGTTGTTGAAATTTTCGGGAAGGTTCGCAAGAAAATTCCCGCCGTTCTTCTGATGATTGGAGACGGTCCTGAGCGCGGTCATGCGGAGCGACGCGCGCGGGAAAAGGGCCTGGAAGGCTGCGCACATTTTTTGGGCAAGCAGGACAACATCGAACAATGGCTTGGTATTTCAGATCTACTGCTTCTTCCAAGCGAAATGGAATCTTTCGGACTTGTCGCGCTGGAAGCCATGGCCTGCGAGGTTCCGGTCGTGGCGTCGCGCGTCGGAGGAGTTCCTGAAGTCATAACCGACGGTGCCGAAGGATATCTTGCCGAAGTAAGCGATATCGCCGGCATGGCCGAATGTGCGCTCCGCGTTCTGGAACAGCCGCAGGTACGCGCGGAAACAGGACGACGCGCGCGTGAAAAAGCCCGGACTCTATTTTCCTCCAACGCCATAATATCAGCCTATGAGGCGCATTATCATCGGGTTCTCGGCGATTAAATATCTGCGCGGGTGAATCGTTACGTTGCGCGGCGCTCGCAACCTAGACATATGTGACGATAGATGCCTTCGGTTTCTGCGCTCAGTACGCCTTGCGCTTCATCCCGCGCAGACATTTAATCAACTTGTCTTTGTTCATGCATTAATAAAGGAAAGGTGTCCATTTTTGAGCGTTGCAAGCAATATCTTATATACTTGCAAATACCAGGAATGCACCCGGTAATCATTTTATTGCCCATTTTAAAATTTTCATGTTGCGAACCCTGTAAAAATTTATCGCTTGAAAATCGTGTCAAAAGCCCGCACAATAAAGGTTTGTCACAGCCTTTTCGCGCAGACACCAGTGGCGACGTAGCTCAGGCGGTTAGAGCGTGGGATTCATAACCCCAAGGTCGGTGGTTCGATCCCACCCGTCGCTACCAGCACAACCCCTTTTATTGCAACTACTTACAGGCGCTTTAACTTTTAACATCTTCGTAATGCTTATGCGCTTGTCCTTTATTTGTCCTTTATTGAGACAGAAAGCGATTACGGCTACGCCTGTTTTTCTCTGCGTTGGTAATTGAATATGTCTCCGATTTTTTCCGCCGCCCTTGCGTTTGCACTCTGTATTTGGTGGGCGTAAATATTGCCGGTTGTTGATACGTTGGCGTGACCGGCTCTGCTGGACACTGTTTTAATGTCTACTCCCGCAGCGATCATCAGGCTTATATTGGTATGACGGAGACTGTGCGGCGTGAATAATGGGAGATTGTGTTTCTTTATGAACTTGGCAGTGTAGTAAGTTATGCTGTCCGGGTGCATAACCCCGCCATTTTCCTGAATAAACAGTTTCTCCGTATTTATCCACCTATCACCGTTTGATAATTTCTGCTGCAACCACCATTTTCTGTACTCGCGCAGCAAGTCAACTACGCCGTCATCAACAACTATGCACCGGGAGCTACTTTTTGTTTTCGGTTCTTTCTCGATAATCCGGCCTTTGTGCTGTATGCCGTTATCGTCAACGTACTCATACTTGGGTAGGGTCGCATACTGTACCGTTCGCCGGATACTGATTACCCTTTCGTCAAGGTCAATATCGCCCCATTCCAAGCCTACGAGTTCGCCCCGCCTCATGCCTGTGTATAAAAGCAGAAGCAAAGCGGTTCTCCATTTCACCGGAGCTGCTGATAATGCGTTGCACAGCCTGACAGCGTCCTGTTCATCCAGATAAGCAATTTCTTTTTGCTTTGCCTTTGGCGGCGTTGCAAGTGACGCGACATTACGCAGGACATACCCTTGTTTGTACGCCTCCTTTAGTATTACACCTATTAATCTGTGATGGTGAACGATGGTTTTCTCGGAAAGCGTTTTTCCGCTGCGCTTGTTTATGCCGTTTTCCGCGAGATTTTTATAAAATTCCTGTAGGTGGTGAGATTGAATATCATTCAGCTTTATGTGGCCGATAGCGGCGTTAATCCGATTGAGCAGCACTTTGTAACGGATGAAAGTTGACGGGGCGAGGTTGTTTTCATTTATCTCCATCCACGAAGCGGCATAATCGGCAAAGCGTATGTTGCCGTCAATAAAAAGCCCGGAGCGGCATTGATCTTCAAATAATACCTCTTGGCGTTCTAATTCCTTCTTGATCTGCTTGAAGGTTGCGCCGGGAGCTGGTTTCCACGTCTTGGTTTTTGTTATCTGCCTGCCCTGCATGTTGTAGCCCAACGATACCCTGATCTGATATGCACCGTTGCGTTCTCTAATCGTCGCCATTACGCACCTCCTCTGCTTTTTTTATCTCGTTAATGAGCCCGTAAAGTTCTGCAAATGCCAGTTGTTTTTGGTTTTCTTCATACTCTTCCCTGAAAAAAACAGGGGAGAAATCGTCACTTGCTCTTGATTTGTAAAACGCTTCAAGGCTCGATATGCGTACATTGTTTGGGTATATATACTCGTGTAAATGCTGTAAACAGTTCCAAAAGCCGCTGTGGCATATTAATGCGTCGAGTACCGTAAGCAGCCCCCTATTTCGTGCAGCCCAAAGAGCATCAATCTCACCCTTAATCGTTACATCGTGATTCCGATTTACTCCGGGCTGGGTATCTTCCTGTAGCTTAATAACAGCGGCCTCACTCAATCCGATTTCATCGCAAATTGCTCGCACAGAAAAATCAACAGATTTAACCTCGGTAATTCCAGCGAGATAATCAAGCGAAACGCCGTAAAATTCGGCGATCCGCTTTAGCCGTTCAACGGTAGGATTTTTGTTGTCGTTTTCGTAATCCCCCAGATTAGACGTAGAAATATCAACGGCTTCCTCCAGTTTCCCTAAGCTTATTTTTTTATCTATTCTCAATTCTTTAAGTCTTTTACCTAACGTCATCGTTGTTACATCCTCCATATTTATCCAATAGCGGATAAAATATTTTGTCATCCGCTATTGATTTGTCGCACGCCGTCCGCCATAATGATGGTGACGATTAAATAATCCGCTTTGGCGGATGGAGTGTCAAGAAAAAAATTCACCTGAGGTTAAAGTTTATGAAAGCGAACGAAGATTTACGAACAACGGCGAAAGCAGCGGGTATTCCACTCTGGAGGGTCGGAGACGCGCTGAAAATCAGTGAGCCGACGATGACGCGCAGACTTCGGAAGGAACTACCGGCACATGAGAAGGTGCGAATCATCACAATTATCAGGCAGTTATCGGAAGTCAACAGGAAAGGAGGTCGGTAATATGCCAAAAATGAGAACATTGCCGGAGGCTGTCCGGCATATCAAAGCAACCGATCCGGGGACGGCTTTGACGCCTCACGCGCTCAGAATCTTGGTGCTGTCCGGGAAATTTCCACATGTAAAAATCGGAGTCAAGCGACTTGTTGATATTGACCTGCTCGAAAAATTTCTCAGTGGTGAATGCACACCGCCGCCGCAAGCGGAATCGAAAGCCATAGGTGTCATTCGGCAGTTACCCAAGAAATTGGAGATGTGCTATGGATCATAAAGAAGTAAACCCGCGTCAGGGTTGCAGCCCTGACGCGGGCAATGCGCCGTTAGAAAACGGCTCTTATGATGCCAAACAAAAAAATTATCCCGTATCGGCTGCGGGCGGTCAAGGCTTTTCGTTTGGCATTCCGCTTAATGAACGGACTGACTGGAACGCTCTTCTGTGTGAGATGCTTGGAGAGACTTGGAATGCTAAACAAGAGCCAATAAATGGAGAAACAACAGGGCAATCGGTTTTACAGGCCGCTCTGGAATTAGCCACGTCTGGAAAGCCGGGTTTTCCTTGCGGGGCTGACAAAAGACCGCTTACCATGCACGGCTTCAAAGACGCTTCAACAGACCCGGAACAAATTCGTTTATGGTGGAAGAAATGGCCAGATGCGCTGATCGGAATACCAACCGGCACAAAGACCGGCATTTTCGTTCTGGACGTGGACATGAAGAACGGAAAAGACGGTGAAGGAAGCCTTGCCGCGTTGGAAGCTAAATATGGGAAATTGCCGGAAACGAAAGAAGTCCGAACCCGTAGCGGCGGGCGGCATCTTTATTTTTTCCATGAAGATGGAATATCAAATTCCGTTGAAAAAATCGGCGAAGGTCTAGACATTCGTGGCGAAGGAGGTTGCGTGATCGTTCCACCTTCGCCGGGATATGCGGTAATTCATGATATGGAGCCCGCCAAGGCTCCTGAATGGCTTATTAACCTGATTAAACAACCGAAGCATGGGGCTACGCCGCAGCAGTCTGAGCGGATACTGGCAAATGACGAAGGGACGCCTTACGGAAAAGCTGCGCTTGACGGTATCCTTGATGAAATGCGCACCACGCCTGAAGGTCAGCGCAACGATACCCTGAACAGATTGTCATTCCGTATAGGTCAGCTTGTATCAGGTGGAAAATTACCAGAATCTGCCGGTGAGCAGTTGAAAGCAGCGGCGCGTGAAACCGGATTGCCCCCGGAAGATGTCGAAAGAACATTTGATTCTGGTTACAAAAGCGGTTTGAAAAATCCTTTCACATGGGAAGAACCCGATTCCTTAGTGTCGAAAATAGAACCGATACAGTATCCGTTGGATAGCCTCCCTGATAGCATCAGGGAAGCGGTGTGCGAAGTTCAGGCATTCGTACAAGCGCCGGAATCGCTAGTCGTTTCGTGTGCCTTATCCGCCGTTTCTTTGGCGCTTCAGCCACATGTTGACGTACAACGTGAGAAGAAGCTTACATCCCCATCAAGTCTATTTTTATTGACGATTGCCGATTCCGGCGAAAGAAAAACAACCACTGACGGGTTTTTCATACAGGTAATACACGAATGGGAAAAAAAACAGCGTGCAAAACTTGAACCGGAGATTAAAGAATACGAAACGTGCAAGGCCGCATGGAACGCGCAAAAAAGCGGTATCGAGGGGAGGATAAAAAAACTTGCCTCCGAAAAGAAAAAAGATGGCGAACATGACGCTAACTTGAAAGCCGCTAAAGAAGAACTCAAAAAACTTAGTCTTGAAATTCCAATTCGGCCAAAGATTCCACAACTGCTCTATCAGGACGCTACGCCGGAAGCACTCGCCTTTTCTTTAGCCCACAATTGGCCATTTGGAAGCATCATATCGTCGGAAGCTGGAATCGTTTTCGGTTCGCACGCTATGAATAATGAAATAATTATGCGGAATATTGGTCAATTAAACACGTTCTGGGATGGCGTGCCACTGAAAATTGATCGTCGTGGGAGCGAATCGTTCACTGTGAGTGAAGCACGGTTGACCATTGCGCTACAGGTACAGGAAGCAACGTTGCGAGAGTTTTTCAAGAAAAACGGAATCCTTGCGCGTGGTTCAGGCTTCCTTGCGAGATTCCTTATTGCTTGGCCGGAATCAACACAGGGAACACGTTTGTTCAAAAAAGCTCCAGAGGGGTTTCCTGCGCTGGAAAAATTCCATGAACGGATTAAGGGAATACTCAATGAATCCCTGCCGGTTTTAATGCCGCGAATGCTTACTATGTCGCCAGAAGCACAAGATTATTGGATTAAATTTCACGACAGCATTGAGAAGGAGCTTGCTGACAATGGAGATTTTTACGATATCCGTGACGTTGCCGCGAAATGTGCGGACAATGCGGCGCGGCTGTCGGTACTGTTTCATGCCTTTGATTATGGCTTTGATTCCAAAATAGGATTGGCGGCAATGGAATCGGGTAGTGATATTGCACTTTGGCACCTGAACGAAGCGCGGCGGTTCTTTGGTGAATTGGCCGTAATACCTGAGATTCTTGACGCTGGACGATTGGAGGCATGGATGGTCGTTCTATGCAAGAAAGACGGCGTGCAATGGCTTCCAAGGCGAAAAATCCAACAATGCGGGCCAGTCCGTGACCCGAAGCGGTTTGAAGCTGCTCTGAACATCCTGACGGATTACAAGCGGGCAAAACTGGGAATAATCGGTAAACAAAAGGCTATCTTTCTGAATCCAGAAATCCTGACGGAATCGGAGCTAAAAGACAGGCAACAGCATTTGTAGCAGAAGTAGCAACTGTAGCTGTAGCAAATTAAAAAAAGAAATTTTTACATGAATAATCAAAAGGAATTCCAGTTTTTGAAGATTTCCTTATTACAAAATTTCACTTTTGGAATTTGCTACGGCTACACCTGCTACAGTTGCTACGGTGTTCGTAAATTTTTAACAATTAAATTGGAGAGGTTATGAAAACCAGAATAAATATCAAAGCAGCGGTTAATGTAGTAGATTTAGCGACCATCATTCAGCATTTTCGGGACAATGATATCCCTCTCACGTATGCGGGATGCTTGAATTATGCGGTACAACTGGCTTGCGAGCATATCGGTAAGCAGACAGGATGGGTAATGGATGTTTTTGAAGCATGGCGTATCATAGACCAAACCATACCACTCGATCAGGCAAGGCAAAATCTGAAGCGCAAGCGTCTTAAAGCTTGGTAGGCATAGATAACCCTGTTACGAGTGGCTTATGATGTGCGGAGATCATGCTAATGCTGCGGAGCTATGCGGGATGGGTAGTGAGTAACTGTCTAATATAGTCGCCAAGGCAAATGCAGCGCTTGCGGCGGGTTGATTGTAGGTTAATGAGGCGGGATTATTCCGCCTCATTAGTCCGCTTTATCCAGTAGTTACGTTCTAGGATAACGTCTTTAATATTCTTCTATGCTTTCGTCAGTCATTTCTCACGCTATGGCCTGATATCAATGTGTTAACACGACCTTATTGAGTGTATTACAGTTAAACACAAACCGCCGATAATTACTAAAGTAATGTATCCAGAACCGTCTGTTATCCTTTTGTCTAAGTCACCCACGGAGTCTGAAATAAGCTTTTCTTGCCTTTCAGAAGCGTTGTTCAATACATCGTGAATTTCTCTAGCAATATCCCGCATATTACGCAGAAGATTTTTAAATCTGGGTTCAATATACAAAGAATCTTCATCGTAGAAAGAATCTTCGTCGTGGTCGGTTTGTGACGAGATTATTTCGTGCAATTGTTTTATGGAACTGTTAAGTTTCTTTGCCCTTCGCCCTGCCATTTGGAGGTTTTTAAGGAATTCTTCTTGTTCTACAATTTTTCGTAGCTCTCTTTCTCTATCTACTCCTCTTTTAAGACTAATGACTACTAGTAGAATGAATAGAACAATTGCAATTATCCAACTCATATTAGTTGATTTTTCTCTGTTTTGTTTATGTTAAAATGTTTTATTCCACCTAACTTATTTATTACTGAGTTTCACAAGAAACGGGATGCCCGTTTTCCCAGTTTATAAGCTCTGCATTAGTGAGCGTTCTTCCGTCGCCGCAAGTGCCGCTGATAGGTTCTCGCCTTCTCTGGCGTTAGTTACCTAATCTTCTTGTAATTAACACAACATTTTTAGGGTCAATAAATGTATCTGTCGTTTCTTTTGCTTCTTTAGCATTTAAAACTATTGTTCCTGTTCTTTTAGCTCCGCTTTCCTGAGCTTCAAATAGTACATTGACAGTAAAGTTATTATAGTTTTCAAATTTCAAACGATAAGTTTCATTTGCAACCTGTTGATTAACCTGTCTTGTGCGTGCCTGTTGCAACTCCTGTAGTAGTATCTGATAACGTTGCCTATTCAATTGTTCCATTTGCATATAATTCTGATACCCTTGCTGAACCTGTTTGGGTGTCATAAAACCCTCGATTCCGCTGTAATCAGGAGTATCGATAGGTGCGGCAAGAAACGCATTTAGCACCGCAATTTGCCGGTCTATCTCAGATAAAGAAGACGCAATGTTAACTCTTGAAACTTCAACTCCGCCTATATCTTCGGTTGTGCAAAAACCGTTAATGTTATATGTGCATTTATAATCCTGCCTGCTTTCATTGTAAGCATTTGAATTTTCTTCTATTTTGCCGTCCTTATATGGCGTATCGACATCTGGAACATAATCAAAAATTCCCAGAATCTTATAAGTTTCTGACTCCCACGCCCTACCATTAAGACTTACAGGCCATACCAGCTTGGCTTTATCGCGCTTAAATTCCGCCTGAATATTTTCGACGACTGGCATTCGGCAACTGCGCATGTTGACATAATCAAACTTTAGAGAATACTTACCTGCGCAGTTCACAACGACAACTCGGTTGTCGGGAAGTAGTAGCGAGTATGTAGCACCAGTTACATTGTATGAGACGCTACGAGCAGGAGCCCCGATAACGGTATTTCCAATATTGCTGATATAACCCGGAACGAAACCGGAGACACCCGTTGTGTTGATTTGGCTTTGAATGATTTTAACATCCATCCACTGTCCAAAAACAGGAAGCGCGAACGCGCACAATAAGAACAAGGAAATCACGAAATGTCTTATGTGTTTAAATTTTTTTCGGTTGGTGAGTGCTGACATGTCTGGCTCCCTTTATATGGTTGTTTTCCGCTCACCCCGTCAAAGGGTGAGCAGCCACGCAGGTTGATAGACCGTGTAAAAGGAACCGGCGAGCCGCAAGACTCCCTGCATGACCACTCATAAAGGAGACCATGTAACGGACAAACCGCCTTATCAGCGGTTTGCCGCCTTTTACATCGGGCTATCAAACCCGTGCGTTTTTCAACGGAGTGATATTGTAATATCCTCTTCACATGCGGTCAACATGCGCGATGCAGACGCAGAACGTGACAAGCCATCAACCGGCTGTGAGCCTATACCCGCTAATCACCGTGAGCCGAAGCGTTAGCCTCATAACCAATGTTTTCGCACCTTTTCGCATCAAACATAAAAAATTCTGCAAAATGTGAGAGAAGCATACAGCAATAGCAAATATGATTTTCCCCCTTTCGGTTTCTCACGCGACCCGCGCCACGCCTGCATTGCGCGGGGATGATTGATTGAACGTGCGTACAGATCGCGGGCAAGGGTGAATCGTTTGGCGTGAAAATTTGGCTTGTTTGGTTATGGTGGTGTTATTAGTGTTACCAGTGTTGCTATACCACCCTTACCAATAAAAAAAACATAAAACAATAAACAAATAAATATGTGATTGCTAACCTCACATCCGCAAACCACGCGGAACGGGCCGGTCAATACAGGCGCGGGTTTTCGTGTCTTGCGGAATTGTGCCAAGAGAAACGCGCCGTTTATTTTGCCCGCGTCGGCTCCTGAGAGGCTTCACAATCGACGATCTTGTTTACCCGCATGTAAGGCTGAGGGAACGCACTTTTTCATCGTTTTTGAGGGAAAGTATCGGCGGTTTCTGGTGGCACACGACCACGCCTTCTTGTCCTTTATCTGTCCTTTATTTTGGCTTTTGTCCTTTACGAACGGCGAAAGTTTACGAAAGGTAAAACGCCGTAAATAGTACAAAACAAAAGGTTATTGAAAGTTACGAAGGTTAGCAAAAAGCCGTATTTAGAATTCATAACCCCAAGGTCGGTGGTTCGATCCCACCCGTCGCTACCAATACTCCTTTATTATCAACAACTTACAGCCATTTTAAAAAACACCCCATCAATTTACCCACCAATAGAACGTAGATTGCATCAGATTTTTTCAGACTATTCCAGACGATGAATTGAACGCCGGTTGATGTTCAGGCGGTTTCTGTGATGGATTCGTGGACAAAACAGACAGCCGCAACGGTTGCCCGCCGTCACGCCAGAAAAAGCACATCAAGCCCTTGCCCATTATGATTTCGTCGATTGTGAAGCTTCACAGGAGCCGACGCAGGCAAAATAAAAGGCGCGTTCCTCACAGCACGATTATTTCGACTGCCCACAAGACACACGAAAATCCGCGCCTGCATTGCCTGTCCAGCGCCGCGTGGTTTGCGGATGTGAGGTTAGCAATCACTATTTATTTGTTTATTGTTATATGTTTTTTTATTAGTGAAAGTAGCATAGGCAACACAAGTAACACACATAACGCAAATAACACCACCAGCGCCAAACAAGCCAAATTTTCACGCCAGACGGTTCACCTGTGCCCGTGCGCCTGTACGCACGTTCAATCAATCATCCCCGTGTAATGCAGGCGTGGCGCGGGTCGCGTGGGGAACCGAAGGGGGATAATCAAATATTCTATTGCAATATGCCGCGCGCGCATTTTGCAGAAAATTTTATGTTTGATGCGAAATGATTTGAAAATACGGCGGCGCGGCAAATGATACGCTCCCGATACTTGACAGGTCGAGGTTCACAGCCGGTTGATTGTCTGTTATGCGCTGCATCTGCTTCGCTCATGTTGACCCCGTGCGGGCAGAAGCCTACAATATCTCTGCGTTGAAAAACGCACGGGTTTTGCAGCCCGATCATATAGGCGGACAGCCGCTGAAAAGCGGTTTGTCCGTTATGGTCTCCTTCTGGGTGGCCATGCGGGGGGCTTCACGGCTCGCCGGTTCCTATATGCCGGTCTGCAAACCTGCGTGGTCGCTCGCCCTTTGATGAGGGTGAGCATAAAACATCCATAAAGGGGAGCCAGACATGTCCACACTTACCAACCAAAAAGTATTAAACAAAATAAGAAAATCAATTGTTCTTGCCGTCTTGTGCTTGTGTTTTGCCAACGCCGTATATGCACAGGGTGGAAGGTGTCATTACAACAATACTGACGTTGAATTATTGAACGGAAAAACGATACTAAAGTCTACAAAACAACCAGTTAATGGCCTAGTGTGCGATTATCAACACATCAATGTAGAGGCAATTACAAAGCGCAATCCAAACCAACAGGCGGCACTTCTGGAGCTAATGCAACGTGTCGTCGATGGCAGCATGACCATTGAGCAGATCGTCACATTTCAGGAATTTCTTCTGAAAGAGGGATTATTAAATGTGGCGTTTGAAGTTCCCTATAAAGATGGCAAGATAGAAGGGATTCGTAGAGCTTACTATGAAAGCGGTAAGTTAATGGGCGAAACTCCCTATAAAGACGACAAGGTAGAAGGAGTTTTAAAAGTTTACTTTGAAACTGGAAAGTTAAATATTGAAACTCCATATAAAAACCACAAAAGAGAAGGATATGAGCGAATTTATTATGTAACGGGGCAGTTACGAGCACAAATACTTTATAAAAATGATGAACCTATCAGTGGTGCTTGTGGCGACGGAGGGGCGCTTACTAATGCAGAACTCATAAACTGGGCAAACGGAGGGAGTGTTTCATTTTTATGCCCACTTTAAAAATAAGTGAGTTAGAAAACAATAACTTGATATGAAATTAAAACTAACGTAAGGAGAAAAAAGATGAAAAGGTTAATCGTTGTAGTTATGTGTCTTTGTTTTGCCAATGTCGTAAATGCACAGGGGGAAAGGTGTCAATACCCCAGAAATATGGCACACGACGTAAAAGGAACAGTAGTCCTAAGCTCTACAGGGCAACCAGTTAATGGCGTAGTGTGTACTTATGACGGTAATGGAAAAGTATTGAGTGAAGCTTTCTATAAAGACGGCAAACCAGAAGACATTACAAGATTGTACAATGAAAGTAAAACTATTACATATAACGACAATAAAACAACAGAATGCACATACAGAATCAATGGTATTTGCACAACCGAAGATATAGGCGGAGTTCAAGCGTCCAAAGTTAGTATTGCGCCTTCTTTATCTGAAATAGATCGGCAAATTGCAGTACTGAATGCATTTCTTGCCGCACCTATCAGTACTCCTGACTATGGCTCAGTAATGTCCGGGTTTGGGGGGTTTTGGCAACCTGGGCAAGTTCAGCAGGCGCAACAGAGTTACATACAAACGGAACAATTGAATAGGCAACGTTATCAGATGCTACTACAGGAGTTACAACAGGAACGCGCAAGGCAGACTAATCAACAAACGGCAAATGAAACTTATCGTTTGAAATTTGAAAATTATAATTACTTTACTGTTAGCGTGATATTTGAAGTTCAAGAACGTGGTTTCGGAGCAAAAAGAACAGGAACATTAGTTTTAGGATCAAAAGAAACAAAGGAGATAACAGATACATTTGTTGACCCCCAAAATGTTGTGTTGATTACAAGAAGATTAAGTAACTAACGCCAGAGAGAGAAGGCGTGAACCTATAGCCGGTACATGCGGCGACGGAAGAACGCTCACTAATGCAGAGCTTATAAACTGGGAAAACGGGCATCCTGTTTCTTGTGAAGCGCAGTAAGTGAACTAGGAGATAATAACTTAGTTTGAAATTCAAACTAACAAAAGGTGAAAAGCAGGGAATTTATATGTAACCAAAGGCTTATGAAGGATATTTTGAAAACGGGAATTTTTTTACAGCGGGTCGGATGGTTGGTTTACCAGAGAAAAAACGTGTAGTTATTACTGTGCTTGACGAACTGGAGAAAGCAGAAACCGGAGAACATGAACGGCGCTCCGAATGGATAAAAAAATGACTGCCGCAGTTATTTCATCATCCAATGAGGAATTATGTGAAATTCCGCGTTCGACGTTGATGCGGGAACCTGTTGATTTAGGAAAATAAGAGCGTAAAAATGATTTATGCATTAGGAAAGCGCTGATTTATTACCTGTGCGGGCGAATCGCTGCGTTGCGCGGTGCTCGTAACCTCGACATATTTCTATATATGCCTCTGTTCCTGCGCTCCGTGCGCCTTGCGCTTCATCCCGCGCAGACAATTAATCAGCGTTTTCTTAGACACGAATGTCATTATTCATTATTTGAAGAACACTCCGAGCGTACACAAAAACTTTAATTTCGCTATTATGCGCGGCGACGATTTAGTTATTTCAAAGATAATCAATTAAAATCCTTATCAGGATTTTCTACCACAACGATACATTCCAAAGCCCTTCGGTGTTCAGTTTTACTTACAGTCACTTTCAGGTTTTCATATGTAAATACGTCGCCCTTTTCGGGGATTTTCTCCAACATATTCACAACCCATCCACCTATGGTTGAAGGCATTTCCTCAATATTATCTTCAGATAATTTAAAATATTCGAAGAAATCATACGCATCCGCCGAACACATTACCTTGTATTTGTTTTCATCCAAAGCAACAATCGGCTCAATTATTCTGTCGCTTTCGTCCCAAATTTCGCCAACCAGCTCTTCTAAAATATCTTCCATCGTTACAATACCAGCGGTACCTCCATGTTCGTCAATAACGATAGCCATGTGGCTTTTTCCTTTTTGCAACAATTTAAACAGGTCGCTAATATTCGTTTGCGTTGATACAAAAATCGGCGAAGAAATAATCTTTTCAAAAGAGATACCTTTTCTTGTAACATAGCCGAGAAAATCCCGCGTATGTAATATGCCGATAATATTGTCAATGGATTTGTCGTATATCGGTATTCTTGAAAATCCTGTATCAAAGAAACGGGATGCAATTTCGTCTTTGGTAGCATCTTTGGATATAGCCACCATATCGATACGAGGCGTAAGAATATCATCCGCTTTTTGGTCATAAAACTCAATAACATTGTGAATTAGCTCTTTATCGCCTTCGTCTATAACACCACTATGTTTAGCTTCAGTAACAATGGAGAGCAGGTCATCTTCGGTAATCACTCCGTCGTTTGCAGTCTCCTTGAATATTCGTGATAGTCCTTTTTGCCACCAGGCAAAGAAATTGTTGAAGGGTTTGAACAAAACCACAAAAAACTTCGCAATCGGCGCACAAAACAGCACAACTTTCTCGGGAGACGCTTTGGCGAGGGCTTTTGGGGTTACTTCCGCGAAAATCACCACAACTACCGTAGTGAAAATCGTAGCTATTGTAGCGCCCATATTTCCGAAGCTCTTTACAAACAGCACCGTGCAAATAGCAGTAAAGCAAATGTTTACAAAGTTAGTCCCCACTAAAAGACTGGAAAGCAGTCGTCCGAAATCGTCATACAGGGCCAATGCAAGCTTCGCCCGTTTAGATCCTTTCTCTGCCATGTTTTTAATGCGGATTCGATTTAATGCGGTAAAAGCCGTTTCCGTGAAGGAAAAATAGAATGATAAGACAAGCAAAATAAATAACGCAAGATAACCGATTAAACTGCCCGTGTCCGCGTCCATAGTGATACGACTCCTTCATCAAGAATCAGGCAAACAAATCAATGATGTCCCCCAATCCGGGCACTTTGTCAGACGATTGCATCATTTGCGGCGATGCTGTTTCGATCAGCCCGGCCAACATCTTGCCGATGTTTCGTTGAACATCCATGCTTTTTTTAAGTACCATTATTTGCGCATGGAGTGCCGTTTCCGCCTGTCGTAGTTGCATAATTCCAGAAATCATCGAGTCCACAATGGTTCCCTTTCGTAAAATAAATCTCAAACAGAACAATATTGCACATTCTGTTCATTTACGGACAGGAAGGATAAGTACACATTATCTCCTACCCCCTCCAGTCCCGCTTCGGTTCCCCGAACCACCCGGAAACCATCTGCGCCCTGTTCTACAATGTGTAAAGCTTGATTTTACGCTTTAACCTTATCAAAAGATAGTGTTTTTTCTCCTTTGTATTCGCGGATTCTAATGCCGCTACACGTCTTTGGCGTTAAATCGGCCGGAACGGCGTATTCCTCACCTTGTCTGAATTGAAATTTAAACGTGAATAAATATTAAAGCTGTTGTATCTAAGGATGAATAATGGTTGATAATTAGCTTAACTTGCTCATTATGTCTTTGAAAAAAGCAGTTGGCAGGTGTACCCCTTCGCCCTGCGTTTCCCAAACTTCCAAAACACTTCGTGAGGTCGTCTATTCTCCGGAGAGTAAACGCGTCCCAGATAAATCCGAGCGCAAAGCCCGCCGTTGCTGAATATTTTCCGTGCTTTTCGTAAAAATTCCGGCATTTCTGTACAGCCAAAGATAAACTAATGCTTGAAATGTCGTATACGTGTAAAAACCATGGCAATGTCGCGTTCGTCGGCTGCCGCGATGACTTCCGCGTCGCGCATGGAACCGCCCGGCTGAATCGCCGCTCGCACCCCGTATTCAGCTGCTGCAATCAGGCCGTCCGCAAAAGGAAAGAAGGCGTCCGAGGCCAGCGCGCAGCCTTTGAGCGATAAAATCGCTTTCATCGCGCCCCACTTTACGGCGTCTACGCGGCTTGTCTGTCCCGCGCCGATGCCGAGCATCCGAACGGCGTTTGCAAAGACGATGGCGTTTGATTTCACATGTTTGACGATACGCCAGCCGAAAAGCAAGGCCTGCAGTTCTTCCTCCGTCGGATGCCTTTTGGTGACGAATTTGAGATCTTCCGGTCTGAGAATATGTTCGTCTTTATCCTGTACGAGAAATCCGCCGCCGATTTGTCTGTGCTGCGGCGCACGCGGAGCGGACGCACGGACGCGCAAGAGGCGTATGTCTTTTTTTCGCCGTAGAATTTCCAGCGCCTCGCTGGTGAAAACGGGCGCAAGTACGACCTCGACAAAAGTTTTGCTGATTTCTTCCGCGGCCGCGCCGTCGGCGGGCCGGTTCAGGGCCACCACCGAGCCAAACGCCGAAACGGGGTCGCAGTCGCGGGCAAGCGCGTAAGCTTCGGCAATCGTATCGGCCTGCGCGACGCCGCAGGGATTGGTGTGCTTGATGACCGCCGCCGCCGGTCGGTCAAATTCAAGCACCAGACTCCACGCGGCATCGGAATCAAGCATATTGTTGTAACTCAGTTCTTTTCCGTGCAGGAATTCAGCGCCGGCGACGCCATGCATTTCTTCGCCCGACCTGCGGTACAGCGCGCCCCGTTGATGCGGATTTTCCCCGTAACGCAGATCCGCGGCTTTTTCCAGAGCCAGAATTTTCAGCCAAGGCAATCTATCTTCTCCCTTTTTAACGCCGTCCGGCGTAAACGCGCATTCGGCGAACCATGAGGCGATGGCGCCGTCGTATGAAGCGGTGGCTGCAAAGGCTTTTTGCGCCAGCCGGAAGCGGGTCGCGCGGCCAAGAGCGCCGTTGCCGGCTTTTAACTCATCGATAATTCCGGAGTAGTCGGCGGGGTCTGTGACTACAGCGACGAAGACGTGGTTTTTCGCCGCCGACCGGATCATGCCCGGGCCGCCTATGTCGATTTGTTCAATAACCTCCGGAAACGAAACTCCTTCGCGCGCCGCCGTTTCACGAAAGGGATAAAGATTTACCACCACCATATCAATTGGCCGAATTCCCTGCTCTTTCATTTGTGCAAGGTGTGAATCCTTGCCTCGCTGCGCAAGGAGGCCGCCATGAACCTTTGGATGCAGGGTCTTGACCCGGCCGTCCATGATTTCAGGAAAACCTGTATAGTCGGAGACATCGACGACCGGAATTCCGCGCTCCCTGAGAAAACTCGCCGTGCCGCCGGTGGAAAGAATTTCCGTTCCTGATTCGTGCAGGCAACGGGCCAGCCCCTCAAGCCCTGTTTTGTCGGAAACGCTTATTAAAGCGCGTTGAATACGGATCATAATATGCCTCCTGTTTTAAGTGCTTCTCCTGAAAATAAAACGTTACCGGGCAGTTGCTTTTTGTCAAGAATCAACATTGAAAGCACCTCATAGTAAATACCGTTTGCGGATATTTCCGCTTGTGCCGTGGCGGGGAATTATGCTAAAACCCATTCTGTCTGTGATACTTCAACCGATAGGTAGCCGGCGTTAGCCCGCATATCGGAAAAAAGAATAAAGAAAGGATAACCGTGAAAAGAAAAATCTTCCTGTGTTGCGCCGTTGTTGTTGTTGTTGCGGCGCTGGCGTTTGTCGGACTCTCGCCGCTGACGGCCCAGAGAGGCAACGCCGCCGGACCAATGATTACAGTCATGAATCCGGCTATTGCGAACAAGATGGTTGACCGTATTCCGCTGTCGCCCCGTCTTGATACGCTTGACGGCAAAACCGTCTATATGGTTGACATCAACTGGGGTGGCCCTGATGCCGCCTACAGCGTGTTTGAGGAAATCAGGGACTGGTTTGCCCAAAACAAGCCCTCCGTCAATGTCATTATTAAACGGAAAGCGGGCATGTACACTATGGACGATCCCGCACTGTGGAAAGAAATCGCTGAAAAGGGGAATGCCGCCCTCATTGGCATATCTGGTTGAGACGGCTGTACGTCGGCCGTGAGCCAACATGCCAGAACACTTGAAAAAATGGGCATTCCGACCGTCGCCGCCGCCGGCGCCAACGTTGTCAATTATGCTCGTGGTTATGATTTTGAATACACCAACGGAATGCCGATCCGCTATGTCGGATTCCCGTTCCCGGTGGCCGGACAGCCCAAGTCCGTACACCACAGCTATGTGTTTGAACGCAACGATATAGTAAGCGGCAAACCGATGATGCAGGCCATAGTCGATAATTTTACGCTGCCTCTGACCGCCGATGAAAAGATATCCGGACAGCCACCGAACGCGAAACTGGAACCGCGTTTACTTCCGGCTGCAACCGAAGACGCTTTGCAGCAGCTTTTCAAGGACAACGACTGGACGGACTATAATCCGATAATTCTTCCCACGGAAGCGCGTGTGGCCGCGATGCTCAAAGGCACAAGCCTGCCTCCGGACAAGGTGGTCAGCACGCTCAACTGGCCGGGCGGAAACCGTGAGATGACGGTGGAAAAAGTCGCTGTTTGCGCAGTTATGGCCGGCGCGAAACCGGAACATTTTCCGCTGATTCTCGCCGTGTCAAGGTCGGTTCCATTCGGCAATTCGACCAGTTCCATGGCTAATATAATTTTAGTCAACGGGCCGGTCAGGAATGAAATCAAAATGAATTCCAAGCTCAACGCCATGGGGCCGCACAATGAAGTCAACGCCGTCGTCGGGCGGACTTTCACGCTGCTTTCAAAGACGGCGGGCAACCTGCACAGCGGCGTAACGACGTTCAGCGCGCTTGGGAGCAACATCCAGTACAACAACCTTACCATCGCGGAAAACGAGGAAGACCTTCCCGTCGGCTGGGATCCACAACATGTGCTGAATGGCAACAAGCCGACAGACAGCGTTGTCACAATCGGAACAGGCTGGAGCTACATTTCCAGCGTCGGTGAAGTGCAGCGCCAGTATCCGCCGCAGTACCTGATCCGCGACTACATGCGTTCGCTGACCGGCATGGGCGCCACGATCATCGTGTCTCCAGAAGTTGCCGAGATTCTTCACGACTCGCAGGGCTTTGCCACCAAGCGCGATCTGGGTACCTGGCTGGCGGAAAACACAAAGAAAACCATCAGCTCCTACTGGGGCAACGGGGTTATTTCCACAATGAACTCATCTTCGGCGCTTCAGGGGCTGGAGCCTTACGCAACAACGTACAAGAAAATTGAAACGAATCCTGAAGAACTGATAACCACATTCCAACCCAGGCAGGTAAACATCGTGGTTACCGGCAAGGGTCAAACAACCTGGTTTGTGACCGACTTCGGAGTCGGCGGCCGTGGAACCAAAGTTGACGACTTCAGATAAGGCCGTCATCCTTAGTATTTTGCTGTAAATTCGACAGCCGCGGATTCGCAAGGATTCGCGGCTGTTTTCTTATCAAGCCTTATGGCAGCGCTCTACGAAGGAAAGGATAACTATGAAAAAGACAATGTTTTTTTGCTGCATCGTTTTGGTTATTGCAGCGCCGGTCGCATTGCTGACGTCATGTCAGGGAAATAACGCCGCCGGATCGTTGATTACGGTTATGAATCCGGCCATCGAAAGCAAGATGGTTGACCGTATTCCACTGTCGCCCCGTCTTGATACGCTTGACGGCAAGACGATTTATTTGGTTGACATCAATTGGGGAGGCCCGGACGCCGCCTACAGCGTGTTTGAGGAAATCAAGGACTGGTTCGCAAAGAACAAGCCTACCGCCAATATCATCATCAAGCGGAAATACGGATCATACACCGCAGACGATCCTGAACTGTGGAAAGAAATCGCTGAAAAAGGCAATGCCGCCCTGGTCGGTATATCCGGTTGAGACGGCTGCACGTCGGCCGTGAGCCGACATGCCAGAACACTTGAGGAAATGGGTATTCCGACCGTTGCCGCCGCAGGCGCAAACGTTGTCAATTATGCCCGTGGTTATGATTTTGAATATACCAACGGAATGCCGATCCGCTATGTCGGATTTCCGTTCCCTGTGGCCGGACAGCCCAAGTCCGTACACCACAGCTATGTGTTCGAACGCAACGATATCGTAAGTGACAAGCCGATGATGCAGGCCATTATCGACAATTTCACGCTGCCTCTAACCGATCATGAAAAGATCTCCGGGACGCCGCCGGACGCGAAACCGGAACCGCGCTTGTTGCCACCGACAACCGAAGACGCTTTGCAGCAACTTTTTAAGGACAACGACTGGACGGATTACAATCCGATCATTCTACCCACGGAAGCCCGCGTGGCCGCGATGCTCAAAGGCACAAGCCTGCCTCCGGACAAGGTGGTCAGTACGCTCAACTGGCCGGGTGGGAATCGTGAAATGACGGTGGAAAAAGTCGCCGTCTGCGCTGTAATGGCTGGCGCGAAACCGGAACATTTTCCGCTGATTCTCGCCGTGTCAAGATCCGTTCCATTCGGCAATTCGACCAGTTCAATGGCCAATATGATTCTGGTCAACGGCCCGATCAGGAATGAAATCAACATGAATTCCAAACTTAACGTTATGGGGCCGCACAATGAAGTCAACGCCGTCGTCGGGCGGACTTACACTCTGCTATCCAAGACGGCCGGCAACCTGCACAGCGGCGTAACGACGTTCAGCGGGCTTGGCAGCAACATCCAGTACAACAACCTGTGCATAGCCGAAAATGAAGAGGAGCTGCCGGCAGGCTGGGAACCCACCCATGTGATGAATGGCAACAAGCCTACCGACAGCGTCGTCACCGTCGGAACGGGCTGGAGCTACATTTCCAGCGTCGGTGAAGTGCAGCGCCAGTATCCGCCGCAGTACCTGATCCGCGATTACATGCGTTCGCTGACCGGTACAAACGCCACGATCATCGTGACTCCTGAAGTCGCCGAGATTCTTCACGACTCGCAGGGTTTTAACACCAAGCGCGACCTCGGCAACTGGCTGGCGGAAAACGTAAAGAAAACCGCCAGCTCCTACTGGGGCAACGGCGTTGTTTCCACGTCGAATGCTTCTCTGGCTATTCAGGGTCTGGAACCTCATGCAACAACGTACAGAAAACTTCAAACGAACCCGGAAGAACTGGTAAATACGTTCCAGCCCAGACAGATAAACGTTGTGGTCACCGGCAAGGGCCAGACCACCTGGTTTGTAACCGACTTTAGAACCGGCGGACGCGGAACCAACGTTGACGAATATAGATAAAGAAACGTATGACTGACAACAGCTCCAACTAGGTGTATTATCTATCCCTCTGAAAGGGGGCTAGATGAGACGAGTGGAAAAAGCGGTTATTATGGCGCGTGGATTGGGGACGCGTATGCGTCAGACGGATTCCGCCGCCGCACTGAATGAGAGCCAAAGCACGGCAGCCGACGCCGGCGTAAAAGCCATGATTCCTATAGGCGTCGGCCGCCCGTTTCTTGACTACGTTTTAAGCGCGCTGGCCGACGCTGGTTACACGCGCTCGTGTCTGGTAATCGGCCCCGAGCATGGAAACGTGCGGGAATATTTCGACGTCCAGTCGCCCCCCGAAAGGATTCGCGTTGAGTTCGCGGTTCAGGAAAAACCGCTCGGCACGGCCGACGCCGTAGCTGCGGCCCGCCGGTTCGCGGGAAACGACCGGTTTATTTTACTCAACTCGGATAACTATTATCCGACGCGGGTGTTTGAATCTCTTGCCGCTTTGGACGGAGCGGGCGTCGCCCTTTTTGATCGCAACAGTATGGTTGCGGACGGCAATATTTCCGAAGATCGCATACGAAAATTTTCGGTTGCCGAGATAGATCGGGACGGTTGCCTAAGACGCATCCATGAAAAACCTTCGGATGAAATCATTAGCGCGATGGGCACACCGCTCTGGATTAATATGAATTGCTGGCTTTTTTCCCCTGCGATCTTCGAGGCGTGTGCCGGTATAAATATTTCCGAGCGCGGGGAGCTGGAGCTTACCGCTGCGGTTCAGTACGCGATCGACATCCTCGGCGAACGGTTTACGTCGCTTAAATTCCATGACGCCGTACTGGATTTGTCCAGCCGTTCCGATATTGCGCCCGTTGTTGACCGTCTGCGTATTCTCAATCCAAAACCATAAAATAATTAATTCGGCAGACAAGCCCTTAAAAATCGGAGATAAACCATGACGCTGGAATCCAGACTTAGCGAATTGACCGAGAAAATCGCCACGAACAATATCTGGCGGCAGAAACAGTGTTTTAACCTTATTCCTTCAGAAAATACGCCTTCGCTTTTTGTAAAGCTGTGCGAAATCGGCGATCCATCCGGCCGCTACGCAGAACACAAGATCGCGCTCAAAAAGGAAATCGACTCCTTGACGGGAACCGGCGCTTTGAAGGGTGACCAGGTCTATTATTACCAGGGAGCGGAGTTCATTCACCAGGTTGAGCAGATGCTTAAAGCGGAATTTGCCGCCTATATCGGGGGTACCGATGTCGAAGTCCGCCCCGTGAGCGGTCAGATTTCTAATGAGATTGTTTTCAAAGGCCTGGTAAAATTTCTGCTTACAAAACCCGAAGGTTTTCCCGAGCTGGGCGCAAGCCGCCGTCTGCTATGCGTTATGAACAACGATCTAACCTTTGGCGGGCATCTTTCGGCCCAGCCATACGGCGCGCTCTACAATCTTTCGGAAGACAACATCGTCAATTTTCCTGTCGGCGCGGACAATCCATATAAAGCTGATATCGGGAAAATGCTGGAGCTTACGTCGAAGCACAGACCCGCACTGATTATTTTCGGAAAAAGCATGTTTTTGCACCCTGAACCCGTTCGAGAGATGTGCGAGTTTATCGATACGATTCCCGGCTATCGACCGCTGGTAATGTATGACGGAGCCCATGTCCTGGGTATTTTGGGGCGACATTTTCAGGATCCGCTGGCGGAAGGAGCGCTGGTTGTCACCGGTTCGACGCATAAAACCTTTTTCGGGCCGCAGCGCGGCGTCATAGCAGCGAAATTGCCGGAAGACGCACAGTATCGCAAACTCTGGTCGGAAATCGTGGCGCGCACATTTCCGGGAGCGACCAGTAATCATCACCTTGGGACTTTACTGGCGATGCTTGCGGCTACGATGGAAATGAACGCATACAGAGAAGAATACCAGACTCAAACGCTCTCAAACGCTCGTGCTTTTGCCAAATCCTGCGCCGCGGCCGGTATTCCCGTCGAGGGAGGGGAGGATGAAGGGTTCACCCGTACACACCAGGTTATTATCCGTGTAAGTTCTTTCGGAGACGCAAGGGAAATAGCCTCGCGGCTCGAGGATAACAATATCATTGTCAACTACCAGGCGCTGCCCGACGACGATACTTTCTACCACCCAAGCGGTATCCGTATGGGCGTCCAGGAAATGACACGTTTTGGCATGATGGAACAGGATTTTGACACTCTCGCCCGTTTTTTGGCCGATATTATCCTGAAAAAGAAGAACATGAGAAAGGAAATAGAGGAATTTCGCGGACGTTATGCAAGCATGAAATATTGTCTGACGCCTGAACAAACGGCCAAAATCGCGCCAAAATTGCTGGCAACGATGTTTTCCGACGAAAAACTTTGGAACGAATTTGTAAAAGTTTTATAGAGAAATTAAATTGGTACACTTCGTGCTTATCTTAAAGTGTGATCATATAAAGACCGGATCCAGAGCGAATGGTTTGCCTGAATCCGGTCTTTCGGGGTAAATGGAAATTACCTCGATACATATTAAGAGGAAAGCATGAGAATAGAATTTCCGCAGATAAATCCTAAACCTGTTGATCCCGGCAAATCCGGCGATCCAAAGGTTATTATTAGTCGTAACGCGTCCGAGTCAGCTAAAAACGGCGATGGGGACGAAAAATCGCCGGTTGTAATGTTGGGGCTGGGAGGAACGTATTCAATCGCTTCTCTGAAAGCGGCGGCCGAACATCAATCCAAGTACGCGATTGTAGCGGAAAACAATATTATGGCGGCAAACAGCGTATCCAAAATTCCGGACAATCTTTTACAGATGTTCAACGCCGTATAGTTGACGTATACCAACGAGCCGTATTAAACGAAAGCAATCTATTGATATTTCCTGCCTTTTTTATGTGTGTCATTTCATTTAACGCGGCTCGTTGGTATATCAGGAAAAACGCGAACCGCTAGGGAATATTGATCTGCATTGTATGCCCCAAACATCGTTCCGGCGGGTTACAATCCATAGCGCCTGATAGGTGGCGTAGCGCGAGTCGTTCGCCTGGTGCATGCTGAGTTGTAATTCAAAGTGGACTTTCTCGTCGCAAAAATG
>Ga0082212_10001632_pt1 | contig 32992 bp, 27 predicted proteins | sample TergutNt197P3_FD_71548 | JGI IMG/M metagenome (GOLD analysis project Ga0082212, IMG submission 71548) | Neocapritermes taracua P3 segment gut microbial communities from Petit-Saut dam, French Guiana - Nt197 P3 | ecosystem: Host-associated > Arthropoda: Insects > Digestive system > Gut ... | reverse complement strand
ATAGAACGGATATACAACAGTACCCTTCGTAATGAGCACAACGGAGCAGGGAACAAGTCTGCCCGCATGATAGTTGGCGCATTGATCATCAAACATCAGTTGAGCTTATCTGATATAGAAACGATAGAGCAGATCAAAGAGAACCCTTATTTTCAATACTTTGTTGGGTTGCGTGAGTTTTCAAACATAACCCTGTTTGACCCCAGCCTGTTTGTGTCCATCCGCAAGCGTTTGGGTATTGAGAATATCAATGAGATAACGCGGTTACTCATGGAGGTTATGTCCGGTAAAGAAGCGGAAAGCAAGCAATCAAACCGGATCGACGTATCACCGGCGAACAAATACGCCGGTGTGGATGACGAACCCCAAACCGGAAACGATGCGGACAAAGAAGTGATTGCTGACGGTGAATCGTTTACGGATGAATCGGGTCGTTTACATGCAGGCCGTTTGATAATAGATGCAACCTGTTGTGATGCGGAAGTGAAATATCCGACCGACCTTGATGTATTGAATGATGCGATAGAGGTAAGCGCCCGTGTACTGAAAAGGCTATGTGCCAAAACCGGCAATCCTGCTCCGCGCACATTTGAGAAAGCGGCCCGCAGCAGATTTCTTGAAGTGGTCAAGAAGAAGCGTAAGAGCAAAAGTCCGGTTCGTAAAGGAATAAACCGTCAACTTGTTTACCTTCGCCGTCACATCGACCTGCTTGTTTCATTTGTAGCCCGCAACAGTACTTCATGCATCAAGCTTCTAAAACGGAGAGATCAACAATTCATCAGCACCTGTATAAAAGTATACCACCAACAGAAAGGCATGTACGACCAAAAAGTGCATCAATGCCCTGATCGGATAGTCAGTGTATTTCAACCTCACGTCCGTCCGATGGTTCGCGGGAAGTCAAAAGCGAAAGTTGAATTCGGTTCAAAGATAGGCGTTTCAGTAGTAAAGGGCTACACCTTCCTTGACCGTTTCAGTTGGGATGCTTATAATGAATCGACAGACCTCAAAGACCATGTAGCCAAATACGTCGAACGCTTTGGCTGTTTACCGGTCAAATGTTATGCCGATAAAATCTACATGAATAGAGAAAATCGGAAATGGCTCAAAGACCATGCAATCCATGCAGCCGGAAAACCGTTGGGACGTCCCACCAAAGAGATGCAGACGGAAGAATATAAACAACAGTCCATTCGCGATAAAGGCATTCGTAATGGAGTAGAAGCAACCTTTGGTACAGGTAAAAGAGTGTATCATGCCAATGATATTCGTGCAAAATTACCGGATACCGGCGACACTTGGACAGCTATGTGTTTCCTTGTAAAGAACATAAAGAAATTCCTCAAGGACTTTCTTTTTGGACTTTTACGAATATTGGAGGTTTTCGCCAATAAGCTCAACAGACGGTACGCTTTGTTCCGGAACAGATGCTACTCTTTGTCCAACATCAGTTCGATGACAAAAATTTTAAACTATTATCTGCGCATTATTCCTACCGGTTTTGTGCCTGATACTAATTGAATGTTTTGCCAAAATGAATAATTCAGCAAACCCTAAGTATAATTCTCACAAAATTACACCGGTTAAATGACTTTTGCAATCCTTTTTGAGCCTTCCTTTACAATCCTTGCCTGAAGCTATTTCACCCTCTGTTCGCACTTGTACCAGTCTATGGTTGGTGAGCTTGTCATACCATCGCTGTCCAGTTGCTCTCAATCGGTTGTGAAGCTGCATACTTCGCTTGCGCTCCGTTTTGAGAAGCCACTACACCTTTTTTTCCTGTATAGAAACCGTTTCTTTGAATATGTCGAGCGGTTACTGTTTTGGTTGCCCTTCGGGGCGCAATATTACATCTGGGGAAGAAAATAATGAAAAAAATTTTGGAGTGAAAATAAAAAAGCGTATCTTTGCAAGCGCAAAATGACAAAACGTTGTTATTAAAAAGTTATAATCATCTCTGTTATTGCAAGATATGGCCTGTTCGTCTATCGGCTAGGACGCAAGATTTTCATTCTTGAAAGAGGGGTTCGACTCCCCTACGGGCTACCTGAAAAATTGAAAATTAAAAAATTGAAAATTAAAAAATAAAAGATGGCTAATCACAAATCATCAGAAAAAAGAATCCGTCAGACCAAGATTCGGACGTTACGCAACCGGTATGCCGCCAAGACCATGCGTAATGCGCTGAAAAAAATCCGGTTATCGACAGATGCCAGTGAGGTAAAAACGTTGTTTCCAAAAGTTAGCTCTATGCTTGACAAACTGGCTAAACGGAATGTCATTCATAAGAACAAGGCCAGTAATCTCAAGTCGAAGATTGCTAAGCGTGTTAACATGATGAGCGCTTGAACGACGCATGGTCTGACTAAAAACGCAAAGCTGGACTTATTTGGTTCGGCTTTTCTTTGCTATAAAGGCCTGTTCGTCTATCGGTTAGGACGTGAGATTCTCATTCTCAAAAGAGGGGTTCGATTCCCCTACGGGCTACTAATCAATAAAATATGAGTGAAGAAGAATTAATAAATGCGAGTAATGAGTATTCATCGAAAAACATTCAGGTACTCGAAGGGTTAGAAGCGGTACGGAAACGTCCTGCCATGTATATTGGCGACACCAGTGAGAAGGGACTCCACCACTTAGTATATGAAGTTATTGACAATTCAATAGACGAGGCATTAGCCGGTTTTTGCACAAATATTGAGGTCATTATCAATGAAGATAATTCTATTTGCGTGATTGACGATGGACGCGGTATTCCGGTTGACTTTCACGAAAAAGAAGGAAAATCGGCTTTGGAAGTCGTCCTTACGGTGCTTCATGCCGGCGGCAAATTCGATAAGGGAACATACAAGGTTTCGGGAGGGTTGCATGGCGTAGGCGTTTCGTGCGTCAATGCGTTATCCTCCCATCTGAAAGCCGAAGTACACCGGAACGGCAAGATTTATATGCAGGAATTTTCGCTGGGGAAGTCATTAGGCGACATTCAGGAGATAGGAACAAGCGCTTCGACCGGTACAATTATCAGCTTCATGCCTGACAAAACCATCTTTACGGTTACCGAGTTTAAATATGAAATATTAGCCAACCGGATACGCGAGCTCGCCTTCCTGAACGCTGGTATCTATTTGAAGTTGATTGACAGGCGTATCATTCACGAAAACGGAACCTTTAAAACGGAAATGTTCCATTCGAATGAAGGTTTGAAAGAATTTGTTCGTTACATCGATAGAGCGAAAGAACCGCTGATACACGATGTCATCCATATCAACACAGAAAAACAAAACATCCCCGTTGAAGTAGCGATGTCGTATAATACATCCTATAACGAAAGCGTCTTTTCGTATGTGAACGACATCAACACGATTGAAGGCGGCACCCACATGGCAGGATTTCGGCGCGGCCTCACACGCACCCTGAAAAAATATGCGGAAGATTCAAAGATGTTAGAGAAGGCGAAAGTTGAGATTCAGGGCGACGATTTCCGCGAAGGTCTGACGGCTGTCATCTCTATTAAAGTGGCCGAACCGCAGTTTGAAGGTCAGACCAAAACCAAATTAGGCAATAACGAGGTGATGGGCGCGGTGGATTCGGCAGTCGGCGAGGCGCTCGGCAATTACTTGGAAGAACATCCGAAAGAAGCAAAGACAATTGTCGATAAAGTGATTCTGGCTGCAACAGCGCGTCAAGCTGCCCGTAAAGCGCGTGAATTAATTCAACGCAAGTCGCCGCTGACGGGTGGCGGATTACCGGGTAAGTTAGCCGATTGCTCCTCGAAAGATGCCACTGAATGTGAACTGTACCTCGTAGAGGGCGATTCAGCAGGCGGCACAGCCAAACAGGGTCGCGACCGTAACTTTCAGGCTATCCTGCCGTTGCGCGGTAAAATATTAAATGTAGAGAAAGCGATGGAACACAAGGTGTTCGACAGCGAAGAGATACAGAACATCTACCGCGCCATGGGGGTAACCATCGGTACAGAAGACGACCCGAAAGAGCTAAATATGTCGAAACTGCGTTATCATAAGGTGATTATAATGACCGATGCCGATGTGGACGGCAGCCATATCGCCACCCTGATTTTAACATTTTTCTTCCGCCGTATGCGCGGACTGATTGAAAAGGGGTATGTTTATCTGGCCACGCCTCCACTCTACCTGTGTAAAAAAGGAAAGATAGAAGAATATTGCTGGACCGACCAGCAACGCCAACGGTTCATCGACCAATATGCCGGCGGTAACGAAGCGCAGATGCATACCCAACGCTACAAAGGTTTGGGTGAGATGAACGACCATCAGTTGTGGGATACGACCATGAACCCCGAGAATCGCACCCTTAAACAAATAACCATCGAAAACGCTGTGGAAGCCGATTCTACTTTTGCCATGTTGATGGGAGAAGAAGTAGCCCCCCGCCGCGAGTTTATCGAAGAAAACGCGACGTATGCTAATATAGACGCGTAATTCATTTGCAAATCACAAAATACGAATGTCGTCATTGCTTGAAAAATTGTATAAAAAGATTGACGAACAATCATCATTTTTTTGGTGTTTCCGTCCACTAATTGGTATCTCCGCCAACCGCAAGGACGGTTTGTCATGTATTGAAGATACTTACTTTCAGTTGGTTGAACAGGCAGGAGGCGCGCCAATCATCCTGCCTGTAAGTATAGATAACGAATATCTTACAACAATAATGGATCATCTTGACGGACTGATCCTTTCCGGCGAAGAGGATATTGATCCTGCGTATATGGGGAAAGCATCTTTATCTAAACAGGCTGATAGAGAAATAGTTAAAGTTACCGATTCACATCGCGACGAAAATGACTTTATCATATTAAAACTTGCCTTCAACCGCCAGTTACCTATCTTCGGCATCAATAGAGGACATCATGTTATCAACGTAGCATTTGGCGGTATGCTTTATCAGGACATAGATACTCATCATCAGGCAGTTAAAGAACTTGCGCCAGAATTCATTGCCACAGCAATATCCTCCGATGGGTTGATAGAAGCGATGGAGCATCCGGAGTATTCAATATATAGCGTGCAGTGGCATCCGGATGCAATTGTTGCTGCAGGAAATGATAAAAAACTTGCTATATTTCAAAAGCATGTCCAGCAGGCTTCTATTTTTAAAAAAGCAAAACATCTCCATACTCGTATAGAAACGATTGATTCCCACACAGATACGCCTACGATCACCCAATCGTTTGATTTAGGGATTAAAGAAGGAAGCAAAGTGAACTTGCCCTTGATGCGAGAAGGGATTTTTGATGCTGTTTTTATGGTCGCCTTTGTTCAACAGGGAGCGCGCGACGATGCTTCATTGTTTCAGGCAACCCAATACGTTGAAGAACGGCTCTCCGCAGTGATCGCACAGTCAGAAAAATACAACCGGTTCATGGAAATTGCCACAACACCAAATGACCTCCGGCGAATAAAACAAGCGGGTAAAAAAGCCGTATTTTTGGGTATTGAAAATGGATACGCCATCGGTAAAAACTTAGATAATCTAATAAAATTCAAAGAGTTAGGCGTCTCATACATCACGCTTTGTCATAATGGAGATAATGATATTTGCGATAGCGCTGCCGGACAAGAAGAATGGGGCGGCTTAAGTCCTTTCGGCAAACAGGTAGTAGCGGAAATGAATCGCCTCGGTATGATGATTGACGTCTCACACGCAACAGACTACGCCTTTTATGATGTGCTAACACACAGCACTAAACCTGTCATCGCCTCTCATTCGTCATCACGCGCTATCTGCAATCATCCACGAAACTTAAATGATAACCAACTCAGGGCGATAGCAGCAAAAGGAGGAGTCGTACAACTATGCCTGTACAAACATTTTATAAATGAAGATGCAGAAAAAGCCTCATTAAGCGACGCCCTCCGACACCTCGACCATATCATTGCTGTTGCGGGCATTGATCATGTAGGTATCGGTTCCGATTTTGATGGCGGCGGCGAACTAATCGGCTGTCGTGCCGTTAACGAACTGATTGGCATAACCAAGCGTCTGATAGCCAAAGAATTTGACGATGATAGTATTGCAAAAATATGGGGCGGAAATTTGCTGCGAGTAATGCGAAATCAACTTTTTAGTAACTAAATAAATGTATAACAACTTTAGTAAAACGCCGCACAACCCTGCTCGGCTTGATGTCGTGGATGCCCTCCGAGGCTTCGCTCTTTTCGGTATTGTGCTGGTTCACAATATCGAACACTACAATATTTTCCACCTTACTAACAACATTCTCCCTGCATTAGCCGCCGTTGATAAATGGGTAGGCAGGGTGATATTCTTCCTTTTCGCGGGAAAGGCTTTCGCAATATTCTCGTTGCTGTTTGGCTTCAGCTTTTATATCCAGTACCGCAACCGCGAGGTTCAAGGAAACGATTATAAGTGGCGTTTTGCATGGAGGATGTTTCTGCTTTTTCTCTTTGGTACTTTCCATGCCGTGTTCTATGCAGGCGACATACTGGTATTCTATGCTGTCGTGGGGCTTTTCCTGATTCCGATGCGTAAGGTTGGTATCAAAGCGGCGCTCATAACGGCCATCATCCTGATGTTCCAGCCGGCAGAATGGGGACGCATCGTTTACGCACTCTTCGATCCCGACCGTGTTAGCTGGGGCAGTTTCTTCGTGCCTTATTACCGGCTGATAGCTCCGGCAATCACCGAAGGGACGCTCTGGGATGTGATGAGGGCTAATATCTGGAACGGACAACTTTACAGTAATCTCTGGCAGGTGGAGAATGGCAGGCTCTTTCAGACGGCAGCCCTTTTCTTAGCAGGGATGGTACTGGGGCGCACGAACATGTTCGTTGATGCAGTCAGAAGTCGCAGGTTTTGGAAAAACGTACTAATCTGGGCGTCAGTCGCCTTCATCCCGCTTTTCTTACTGAGAACATACATCCCGCCGATGGTGAAACAACAATCATTGCTATTACCACTCAACATCATCCTGCAATCGTTCTCCAATTTCGCTTTCATGGCATTCCTGGTGTCGGGCTTCGTGCTACTCTGGTTCAGAAGGAACGGCTTGAAATTCCAACGGTTGTTCACAACCTACGGTCGCATCAGCCTTACCAACTATATTGGCCAATCTTTAATTGGGACTTTCATCTATTTCGGCTGGGGACTATCCATGTATAAATACCTTGGCTCCACAATCAGCCTGCTGGTGGGCATCGCAATATTTACCCTGCAACTCGCCTTCAGCCGGTGGTGGCTTACCCGGCAACGGCAGGGTCCCTTCGAATATCTATGGAGAATAGGAACATGGATTTAAAATTATATATCATGAAAAAAACTCTTTTTATCTTACTATGTACAAGCGTTTTAACAGCTTGTAACGCAAACAGAAAACCCAATATTACGAAAGAAGACTGGGGAACGGTTGACGCAAAACCTGTTTACCTGTTTACCCTGACTAATACGAAAGGAGTATCCGCCAAAATCACCAATTACGGCTGCACGATCGTTGAATACAATGTACCCGACAGGAACGGGCAGACGGAAAACATTGTGCTTGGACTGAACAGTATTCAAGATTATCAAGGCCGACATCCGTGTTTTGGCTGTGTTGTAGGACGTTATATAAACCGTATCTCCGGCGCAAAGTTCACCCTTGACAATACGGAGTATGTATTAACTGCCAACGCTGGGAAAAACCATATCCACGGTGGTAACGAAAATTTCAGCCGTAAGGTTTGGGAGGCTTCCACATCAAGCAGCGGGCAATCTGTCACCTTGTCGCTCACGTATGTTTCCGCCGACATGGAAGAGGGTTATCCGGGTAATTTAACCGTGAAGGTAGATTATATACTCAACAACGACAATGAATTGCAGATACACTACATCGCCACCACCGATAAGCCAACGGTGGTCAACTTGTCCAATCACAGTTATTTCAACCTGTCGGGTTGCAAGTATGATGTGCGCATTCACCAGGTTAAAATTTATGCCGACAGCTATACGCCTGCCGGCGAAGGGTTAATACCTACCGGCGAAATAGCTCCTGTAGCAGGCACACCCTATAACCTTCGCCAATGGACAACTATCAGCGACCGCCTGCCCGATATTCCGGGTGGCGGTTTCGACAATAACTTTTGCGTGAAAGGAACGCCCGGAAACATCGCCCTAGCTGCCGAGTTGTACGATCCCGAAAGCGGTCGCCTGTTGCAAACCTACACCACCGAGCCTGGCATGCAATTCTATATGGCAACCAATCTCCGCTATAAAACACCGCAAGGAAACGCATTCTCCGGCGTCTGTTTTGAAACGCAACACTATCCCGATTCGCCGAACAAACCCAACTTCCCATCAACGGTATTGAGACCAGGCGAGACATACAAACAGACGACCATTTACAAGGTTTCCTGTCAAAATGAATGAACAAAAAATTCAGATATATCGCGATCTTAACCCAACCGAATGGCAAAAAAATGCAAGTATTTTTAAGTTCGGAAAACGATATGGAAATACTTGTTGCGCAACAGGATATTATTTTCAAACAGGATTTTGAAACGGAACATCAGTTGTAAACATCTATCCGGCGTTTTAATATCAAAAAATTCAAAGATGAAGGTGATTTTGTTACTAATTATCTCCGCCCATCACTTGATGAATATGGGTTTTATGATAATAAAATCATCGTTTGGGATCACAACAAAGAGCGCGTAATGAAACGAGCAAAAGAATCCATGTCGATTCCGGGAGTAGAAAAAGCAATTATGGGTGTTGGGTATCACTTATCATTCCGCCACTCGGTATCGTGTAAATTGCTGATTATTTGATCTTGTAAGCCATCAGCGCTTCGCCGTGCCGGATATAAAGAACGCCGTTGTGAATCACCGGGTGCGCCCAATGCTGGTTTGTGCCTAATGTCACTTTAAAGGAGCTTACTAACTCAAATTTTTCAGGGTTTGGTTTAACTAAATTCATGGTACCCAATTCGCTGTAACAATAGAGCATCCCGTCGGCGAAAATCACAGTACAAGGGGCTATACCCCCTACTTTATACTTTGTTTCCCCTGTTTTCCAGTCCAAACAAAACCAATTTTTACTTGCCTGATGTCCTGAACCGTAAAGATAATCGCCGACCTTGATAATGCCATGCATCTGATTATCCATTTCATCGTTTTTCCAAACTAATTCTGCTGCTTTTCCACCGTCTTTCAGACGATGCAGCCATGTGCCGCCACGGTAACCTGTAGCAGAAAGAATCATACCGTCTATATACAACGGGGCGTTGGGGTTGATGTCGTTTTGGCTGGTCAACGTTTGCGACCACAGCATGTCTCCGTTTTCAGCGTTAAAAGCTATTATCACATTATCGCGATAAGCATCCCTTGGTAATCCTTCCACCGGAAGTACAGCCATCCAAGTGACGACCATCGGCACTGACTGGTCGCCGATATAAAGCGGCGAACAATATGTTGATTGTAAACCCAAGCCAGGTGACGACCATATCAGGTCGCCGGTATTTTTGTTGAGCGCTATCATATTGTTTTTTTCTCCACCCGGTGTTAAAAAAATCTTTTCTCCCACAATCAACGGGTTTTCTGTCATACCAAATATGAGGTTTCGACCATCAAAACCGGTAACCACATCCTTTTTCCAAACCTCATCCAGCGTCTTTTCATCTAAACAAAAAAGCGTACCCAGCGCATTGAAGATATACAGTTTTCCATCGTTGATACATAAGGACGAGCGTGTGCCGTTCCAGTTTTTATTCCACTCCTCACCAACTCTTTTTTCAGTGAGCAACTATCCTGTCATGTCGAAAACGAACAACATTAAATTGTCGCCATACAACCCTGTCGCATATATCTTATTATCGGAAATGGCTACCGATGTATGTCCATCGCCCAACCGTTCAAACTTCCATAACAATTGAGGGCCATCGGCAGGCCATTGTTTCAACAAACCTGTTTCGGCATATTTGCCGTCACGGTTCACTCCACGCCATTGCCAATTTTTCGATGTATTATCACAACCCAAATACATCACACAAAATAAAAGCGGGATAAAAAAATACTTTTTCATAAGACTGTTTAATAATGATTATAATTGGCCGCAAAGTTAGGCATACAACATCATATCACCAAATTTTTTATTCATTGAAGGTTGAAAAAATCGAACAAGATGCTTTCAAAGTCAGCATCTTCAATGATTTGTTTGCTTGTGACACTGTTTTTTGTCCGGATTAATTTATTGCCGTAGAGGACTATATATTCATCTTCCTTTTTGATAGAGATCATGGGTTCTTTGGCAAATCGTGAATCGGGATGTTTTTCGGTATAAAAAGAAGGCGCTGCAAAGTCGTTGTGCGTAAACGGGTATTCCATGAAAGAATAAAAACGTTTCCATGCGCCTGTCTCCTTGTCGAATTGATAGAGGACTTGTCCCAAAACAGGGTCTTCCCTGTACATATACGACTGGCAACCATCCGTTTGAACTTCCTCTTTCACAAACCGGAGCGCAGTATGTGGCGCATCCACAAATGTGCCGACATCGGCGATGAATGTACCAACATCACAAGTGACTTTCAACACGCGGTGTGTGGGTATCGGTAAATCTTCGGGACGGTTGAAAAGGAAACGCGAAAGGTAACTCACGACTGTAAAACCAAGGCTTACTAATAATTCGGCAAACAAACCGTTCAACTCGAAGCAAAAACCGCCTCTCCTGTTTTCGACCACTTTTTTGTAAATGATGTGCGGGTCAACCGACAAGGGTATCCCGCGAAGGATGTCAAGGTTTTCGTAAGGGACGGTAGCAATATGCGCCTTTTGCAACCCTGACAATGTTTCGCTTGATAAAGTTATCGCGCTGGAAAACTTTATTCTATGCAGATATTGTTCTATTTCCTTGTTTGAAAACATGGTATGTTATATTTTTGCTTCAGCCAAAATCTCGCCCAATAGTCCGATATTCTGCAGGATGATGTCGGGCTGGGGATCGACATGCTGCGCTTCGGCCAGGGAGGCTTCGCCGCTCAGCACAAGCACGCTGAAAACGCCTGCCTGATGCGCCATCATCATATCGGTGTAAAGTCGGTCGCCCACCATCGCTACCTCACAGGGATGTAACTTGTTGGATTGGAGGATGCCGTCTAACATCTCGGGTTTCGGTTTGCCAAACGTGACGTCGGGTTTGCGTCCTGTAGCTTTTTCCAATGCTGCACATATCGAACCGCAGTCAACAAGCACGATGGGTTGATCTGTTGGGCATACCCAATCAGGATTTGTAGCCAGATAGGGCTTTCCACTCTTTATCCACCATGCAGCACGGCATAAACGATTGTATATCAATGTCATATCAAAACCGACGACTACGGCATCAATAGTCTCGGTAGCGCTTTCAGATACCGAAACGAATCCGGCTGCTTCAAACTCGCTAACCATACTTGGAGTTCCTAAAATGAACAAACGCTTCGTGGAGGGCAGATGCGACTTGAGGTAGTGAATAGTGGCTTGGGCGGAAGTATAAAGTTCGTCGGCTGTTACCGTCAATCCCATTTTTTCAAGATGTTTCAAATAATCATTAACGCTTTTTGAAGGGTTATTGGTTAAAAAAGAATAGCCTATACCTAACGCTCTTAACTGCTCCAAAAAGGGAATAGTGTAGGGGAAAAGCGTACTTCCTTTATAGATAGTGCCATCCATATCGAGTGTTACGTGTTTGATTTGTTTTATCCGCTGTAGTAGTCTATTGCTGTACATATATAAAATGGGGCTTTAATATAACTTTGAAGTCTAAAATTTACCGAATATTTTATCCAACCAAAGGTCGAGGCAGGCGGTACGCACAGCCAGATCGAGGATGGTAAAACGACGTCGCAGATGTTGTGCCTGCAGGAAGCTATCGCGCAGACGGGCTTTGCTGATGCCGATGTTTTCCGGCTCAACCGGCGATCCCACTAATTGCAGGCGGCGTTTCACTTCGGCGGTAGGGAATAGTTGTCGGGCAAGACGTTCCTTGAGCTTCGGCCATCGCGTTTTTAAAGTAAGCAACTGTTGCGACAACGCCTCTTTCGAGATATATTTGGCGCGTGTTTCTTTCAATACAATATCGAGGAAATCTTTTGTGGCAAATATTTCTTTTGAGCGCGCTTCCTGCTGTTCCCACGCCGACCACTGCGCACAACAAGTCGCTATTTCAAGTTGTTCAACAGGGTGATTCAACAGCTGTTCGTACAAAGCTGAAATATACAGCGTGGCTATTCCCACCTTGAAGCCATGTGCAGGCGCTACGCCGTTGTGCGTATGATTTGTCATATCCCACAGGTGGCTGAACTGGTGCTCGGCGCCTGACGCGGGACGGCTGGTACGCGACCATTGCATGGCGAAACCACCCAGCATCAAACCTTCAATCAAGTGCGTAATAGCCTCCACAGTACCTTCACGCGCTCCTTCGGGATAGGCCAGCGCGTTGTGTAACCCATCCTGGACAATCGACCAAGCTGTCGGCTCGATGGCTTCCACACCGAGTTCGTCGGCCAATATCCAATCGGCGCCTGCCGGGATTTTTGCAAACAGGTCGGCATAGCCCGAAGCAGTCATCTCGGCGGGCGCATGGCGAATAACTTCAATATCGGCCAGTACAGCTTGCGGCGCCGGACAGTCGAATGTCTGTTTGTTACCCCGAAAAATCACAGAAGCGCCAAAAGCGGTATATCCGTCCATCGAAGCAGCGGTGGCAACGCTGAGGTATTGACGCCCAGTACGATATGCCGACAGTTTTGTTAAGTCGTTGATGGTGCCTGACCCCACGGCTATGGGGATTGCGTCGGTTTGAGCCAGTGTGCTTTCTAACTTTTCGATATGTTTAAATTCCGAATGTAAGCCAGGTTCGGTAAACACAAAAGGTTCGTCCTGTGTTATCCCGGCGCTACGAAGATATGCCGAAGCCGCCTTTCCAGCTACATTCCAGGTTGTAGTATCGGCCACAATGACAGCTTTCTTTCTTGGAAACTGTTCGGCAAAAAACGCCGGAAGCCGGTTCAATATGTGGACATCAATGAGTAGCGCCTTAGTTTCACACGCCGACTGCAACGCTTTTTCTACTTTGTTCATTAAATTTTCACTGTATAAATCAATCCTTTGTCGGGTTCGACTAAAAAGTTCTCTACACAGAAGTTGATGTCGCCTTCTTTGACGCTATTGTTCAACCGGACGGTGATGGTTTGAGAACCTTGGGGCGCTATTGTGAAAGGAAACAGTTCATAATTACGCATATACACTAATCGAGAATCGTGGTTGACGTTTTTTAAGCGGAATAGAAAGTCAGATTTGTTTTTCAGCGTGATAGTCGCTGTATTGTCGTTTTTCGTTACGGTTATATCCAAAGCATTTTTAAAAAGTTCCTTCAGGTAAACCTCTTCGCCGATGACAAAATCTTCGTGATATACTGCTGTTCTCCGTTCTTTCAAAGCCTCATGAATAGCTTCGGGGGTTGCTTCACGGGCAAAGACGAGCGTCATAGTCCGGTGTTTTCCGGGAGCGAAGGGGGCAAAAGGTCCGTGTACATCCGAATTTCCCACCATGGTGAGCTTCTTTTCCAAACACCAGCGATGCGCTTCGATAAAATAAGAGCCGTTCACCACCTCAATGCCTTGCATCATGCCTTGCTGTAACAACTGGGTATGCTCGTTGAACCAAAGCGTGGTGTCGGGTTGTTGCGCCAGCCATCCGGGATGATTCCAGAAGATAAAGGCGTTTTGTGTTTTGGCGGCACGGAAGGAATCCATATATTCTGTGGTTGCCAATTCGTCAGCATTAGTTATAAAGATAGCATTACTATGTCCCGGCGGCATCGAACGTGTTATTTCGGAGCCTCTGACAAGAATGATGCCTCTGTTTTTAGCCTGGGCTTGGGCTAACTCATACGACAGATTATGCGACAATTCCTTGACAGGAAAACCTGTCAGCTTCTCCACTTCCTGCAGGTACGGACGGTACTCCAGATGATCGGTGATCGCTATCGCATCAAGCCCTTCACGGTAAGCCTCATCGACCCGTACTGTAGGCCACACCGTCCCATCCGAAAAAGACGTATGGATATGGAAATCGCACTTCATAGTTACATAACCATTCAGGTTGGGGATGGCAATCTTGCCTCGCCCCTGCGCAATCAATGGCAGTGTTAAACAAACTGCCGCTATCAACAAAAAAGTTTTTTTCATATTATAAGGTATTTGAAAATTATAGCATTGTAATGACCTTAAAGATTAATAGATAACAGCGTCTCTCCTTTCACATTTAACACTGTCAGCGTCATCTGTTTTCCCGTTTTTCGTAGTATGGATACCGTAGCGCTCTGTTCGTTGCTGCCGCCACCAACAACGACAGGAAAATTATTTCCGTCCTTCCCTTTTTCGATATGGTTAAAACGATGGGTATGTGCGTTCAAACAAATATCGAAAGGCGCTTGCGCAAGTATTTCACCCCAAAAATCTCGACACGGCACGAATGACCGCCCACCCATGCCATACACAGGGATATGATGAATTAACACGCGCTTGGCGGACGATTTAAATGCTTGAGAGGCTATCTCCTCCTTCAGAAACGCTGCCTGGTCTTTGCGGTGTTGGGTAAAATCATTCAATCCGTAATAAACCGCAGTAGAATCAGGCTTGTCTTCACCGCAATCAAGGAGTACAAAACGGGTATCGCCAATGTTAAAAGCGCCAAATGAGCGACTGCTGATCGTTCCTAACAGATTCCACAGAAACGGCGAATAGGCGCCACGTGTTTCATGATTCCCGCGCACATAAACCGACGGAACCCGGTCTGCGCCGATGCCACGACTATAATGCGAAATAGTGTTTATAGCAATTTGTTCGCTCTGGACATCGGCAATACAGTCGCCATTGAAAAAAACAATGTCGTATGGGACATCCTTTACCAGCTGGTTCAATTTATCAAAGAGCGGATATGTGTCGTGCAAGTCGTTGAAAATGACGGCCGTAAAATCGGATTTGTTATTATCAAAGGTCGTAAAACTTGACAGATCACCTGTCGCCGTTTCGCCAAACTCTTTTTTATAGGGTTGATAGAGCGTTATCTCGCGCGAATGAACCCTATAATAATAACGGGTACCGGGTTTAAGGCCAGTTAAACGGATGCGGTTCAGCATGTTGTTAGCCACAACTTCACCTTCAACCCAAGTCTGCGCCCGTTGCATGTTCAGACTGTCGGTTCCATATTCCACCCAACTGTGACAGTGTACATTCGTGAGCCACATAATCGTCATGGCGTCGGGGGCAGGCTCCTGCAGATAAACAGGCGTGCGGAAAATAGCCGTCTTAGGAACGCTTATCCTAACATCGACAAAAAGCGGAAGGTGGTCGGACGCCTGAGTGTTGAGTACGCGGTTTTGCCATACAGAATAGACGTATCCTTTAGAGGTATATCCTAATATATAGTCAATGGTACTACTAGGCTTGTCAGAAGGTATAGTGAACTTAGTAATGTCGGACAAAATGCTCCAATTTTTCCGAAAGGTTTTCATGACGGGCGAATCGGGCGTAGCGTTAATGTCGCCTGCTAACATCACAGGTTTTTTATAGTACTTTGCCGCCTCGTCGATGATAGTCGCCGAAGCCTGCCGGTCGTCGTTGTTCAACGAGAAATGGGTACAGCCAAGTACATACTCCTTAAACTCCACCAGCAGCAATGAACGCAACTCCTCTCTGCCGGGCAAAGGGATACGTTTCCACGAGAGAGGCTTCTCTTTCGACAAAACGCCGATACCATATTTCCCGCCATCATAAGAGATTGAAGACCCATAAACCTGATACATCGCAGTAAGCCCTGCCAACTGTGCCAGCACATCCACACCTTTACTCCGGTTGGTGATACTATCTAACTCTTGCAAAGCGACTACATCAGGCGCCACGCTGGTGATTACGTCTGCAATACGCTGATAATCTGTCACATTATCCATCCCTTTTGCGTTTCGGATATTGTAACTCATAACCCGGATCGTGTTCTCCTGTTGCGGATATGTCTGGGCATAACCGATGTTAATTAACGCTGTAAAACTGAAAAAAAGAAGTAACGACACGATTTGTCTATATGTTTTCTGCATCTTAGCGCTGACCCTTTCTGGCCTCGCTGTTTGATTATTGTTTGTCATATTTTAAAAGTTTTTTTTTGCAAAGTTAGTGTTTTCTATCGAAAAACCGAAAAAAAGAATATTGTCATTGCGAACGGGGATAGCGTGCCAACTAACAGCCGGAAATGACAACTCCCGGCGTCATCGGTAACTTGAAATGCAATCTCTTGTTAGTAAATGAGATTCAACCAATTATATAACCATTTGACAATCGCACATAATCATCCACCTGTTTTTTCTCCCATTCCTTATCTTTATTTAATTCATGCGACATGATACGCGCTACTGTGGGCGCCAATGCTGACGACGTGCGCGCATCGAGGAATAAAGCCCTGAAACGGCGTGCTAAAACATCTTCAACCGTAACGGCCATCTCCTCGCGTACCGCCCAAACGACTTCGGACACTGTAAAATCGAATGAAGGATGCAGTTTTTCGGCATACGCAGGGCACTCGTTTTCTAGCGTCTGTATCTTGTCAGCATCGCTTCCATACATATAACGCCATTTACCGCGTTCGTCAGTTGGTTTATATCCATGTATTTTCAACGCTTTCGTTATACATTTTTGGGGATGTAAGTTACATTTTTTTATACCCAAATCCACAGTTTCCTGGGCCATCTGCCGATATGTCGTCCATTTACCACCTGTGATGGTGATCAATCCGGCAGGCGAAATGAATAATTTATGTCGGCGTGAAATCTCTTTCGTTTTACTTTCATCTATATTTCGTTTCGGAGCGGCTAAGGGACGTAATCCTGCATAAACGCAAAGGACATCCTCGCGTTGCGGAGGGCGTATAAGATATTTTGCCGCATTTTTCAGTATTAATTCAATTTCTCCTTCTAAAGCTTTCGGTTCCATTTCGCATGTTTTTACGGGCGTATCGGTCGTACCGAGAATCACGCGATTATGCCATGGGACGCAAAAGAGGACGCGGCCATCGCTTGTTTTGGGTATCATGATGGCGTCATTGTCGCCAAGAAACGACCTGTCAACTACTAAATGAATTCCTTGACTGGGTTGCGTAAGCGGCGCTTCCTCTTTGTTATCCATACGAATGATTTCGTCAACGAAAATGCCGGTCGCATTGATAATACATTTTCCTTTCAAAACGAATGTATCTCCGTTTAACTCGTCATGTACTATTACACCCGAAACTTTCTCATCGGTTTTTAGCAGGTCTGTAACTTTCGTATAATTTACAACCAAAGCGCCATGTTCTATGGCCGTTTGCATCAGATTCACCGCCAGCCGCGCATCGTCGAATTGTCCGTCATGATACATCACACCGCCCCGTAAACCTTGCTGTTTTATTTGAGGTATGGCTTTGATTACTTGATTCTTGCGCATTGATACTGAACGGCTAAGCCTATGATTTCCGGCTAACAGGTCGTAGATCATCATACCCATGGCGTAAAACGGCTTTTCCCACCAAGCATAGTTGGCAATGATAAAGCGCTGGTCTTTTACTAAATGAGGCGCATTGCGAAAGAGATAACCCCTCTCGCGTAACGCCTCGCGTACAAGCGAGATGTCCCCCTTCTGCAGGTAACGTACGCCGCCGTGTACCAACTTTGTGCTTCTGCCGGATGTTGCTTTGGCGAAATCCGATTGTTCTAAAAGAACTGTTTTAAACCCCCTGCTTGCTGCATCGACCGCAATTCCCAGACCGGTAGCGCCCCCGCCGATGACGATAAAATCCCAGGGGCCATGGTTTGTTTTCAACAAGTTAATACCCTCTTCCCTTTTCATTTTCGAAATATAATTGTGTTATTTCAAAATATTTTGATGCAAAGAAAGAAATAAAACGAAACATAAACAAATATTTTCGACATTTTTAAAAAGTTTTTTTTACGGATTTTCTTCAAAGAAATAATTATTCGTTATAAGCATTTGGAAATTACAATTTTTTCATGTACGTTTGTTGCTTCTTTTAATACTAAGAAACATGAATGTTGCTCAACGACATAAGATAATTTTAACCGAACTTCAAAAGGATGGTCATGTAAAAGTGAGTGATTTGAGCGAGCGTCTGGGTGTTTCGTCAGTGACTATCCGCAAAGATTTGACAGCGCTTGAGAATAAAAAGATGCTTTTTCGCAACCATGGGGGCGTCAGCTTGTTCTGTTCGCTCATCAGTGACCGGCATATCGACGAAAAAGAAAAGATCATGGTAGACGAAAAACTGCGTATCGCCGAAGCGGCAACCCGGCTGCTGGAGCGTAACGACCGTATTATCATCGCTTCCGGCACCACTGTTTTAGCTTTCGCCAATAAAATTAATTTTTCCGAACCGATGACCGTCATCACTTCGTCCGTCAAAGTATCGTTAGCCCTATGTTACCGTCCAAATATTGAGGTAATACAGTTAGGTGGCGCTATGCGTCGCAATTCAGCATCGGTGATAGGTCCCGAAGCCGAAATCTTCCTTGCTGAACTGTCATGTAATAAACTTTTTATCAGTATTGACGGCCTCGATGTTGATTTCGGTCTTACCACAAGCAATATTGGAGAAGCGCACCTTAACCAGGTGATGATGCAGGCGGCGCAAAAGGTTATCGTGTTGACCGATTCGTCCAAGTTCGGTAAACGCGGTTTCGGGAAAATATGCAACCTCAATCAGGTGCACCAGATCATCACCGACACGAATGCCCCCGCCAATACTGTACAGATGATACGTGATAAAGGGATTGAAGTAATGTTGGCGTAGGGTAAGGGTTAAAGGTCAAAGGGTAAGGGGTATATATAAAAATTTTGGGTAGGATGATTTATAATAATACGATTGAAGATTGGGGTATTTCTATCCTGATTATTGTAGGGGCGCTTTTACTGAATAAAGTGATAGACCTCTTTATTCAAAAGGTGATTAAGAAGATTACTGCAAAAAGGAATTCGCATCTGGACGATATTTTGCTCAGCGCCATTGAAAAACCTATTTTGATGGGAATTTTGCTGCTTGCTATCTGGATTGCTGCCGGCAAACTTCTGCTTACAGATGAAACCAACGAGGTCATATCGAAATCATACAACATTTTAGTCGTACTTAATATCACCTGGTTTTTTGCCCGTTTTGCTTCGATATTAATCGAAGAATTCGCGACAGAAGACAGTAAAAAAAAGCAGCGGGAACGTTTCAAAATTGATGCTCGACTGCACCCTGTAATCAAACGGTCGGCGCTTATAATCATCTGGTTTATCGGTATTGTTACCGCCCTGAATAATGTAGGGATCAAAGCCACCACCCTGCTCGGGACGCTGGGTATCGGCGGTATTGCCTTCGCGCTGGCAGCACAGGATACCATTAAAAACATTTTCGGCGGCTTCACTATTTTTTCCGACAGGACATTCCGTATCGGCGACCTCATCAAATTCGACTCGATTGAAGGGACAGTTGTGGATATAGGTTTGCGTAGCACACGCATCCGTAATTACGACAAACGGATACTGACGATTCCCAATTATAAACTGACAGATGCTATTGTTACCAACATATCATCAGAACCTGAACGGCGAATTGTGCTGGAATTAGGATTGACTTATCATACCTCATTAGAAAAAATGCAGGAGGCAATGCATTTGTTGCGCGATATGCCGAATCGTATTCTCGAAATACGAAATAAAGATTTAGTTGTCTCATTTACAAACTTTTCTGAATCCGCCTTAACGATTACGTTTATCTATTTTATACGCAAGTCGGCCGACATCTATGAAACGCGCTCAAAGGTGAATATCGAAATCCTGCGTGCATTTAATGAAGCTGGATTAGATTTTGCCTTCCCATCGCGTACCCTGTATTTAGACACCCCGATCCCGCATTTAAATTCCTAATTAATAATTACGTATTCTTTCTTGAACCACCGAATTAAAATAGTAATCATTTGGTAGCCTATCCAATACCTTTTCTGCCTTTTTAAACGACAACATTATACATTAAATCCGTGTTTTTTGTTTTGTTTAGTAATAATGTCGCGTAACGGTCTTATAGGCTCATTTCTGCAAGTCTCTATGTCAATCAAATCTATAACGACATAATTAGGCGATTATTCCTTGTCTTTGATCTCCTCGTAATCTATATATTCACCTTCATTTTTTTGGAATACTTTCTTCTTTGAGGGTGGTTTTTGCGTGCGGGAAGATGAAGCGTTTTTATTGGCTTGCGACGAACGGTTCTGAGATGAATTACCCCCGAACAAAAGCCTTAATAGCGCCCGTAACAAAAACGGGATCACAAAAAAAATAACAAATAAAGAAGCAATAATCTTCGACATATCCTATAAATGTGCTGCAAAGATAAGGATTTTTGATAAAATATCATACCTTTGCCGTGTGAATCGAAAAAAAAATCTTTTTCTGCTGTCCGGGATAGCGCTTAGCGCTTTGTTTATTGCCAACCTGTTGTACGGATCGGTGTCCATTCCGTTTAACGAGGTTGTGGATATCCTGCTCGGTAAAGATACGAACCACGCGGCATGGCGCCATATCGTTTTGCAGTCGCGTTTCCCGCAGGCGGTAACAGCCTTGTTTGCAGGCGCTTCGCTGGCTGTTTGCGGACTATTGCTTCAGACGCTTTTTAAAAATCCGCTGGCAGGACCTTCTATTCTGGGCATCAGCGACGGAGCCAACTTAGGCGTTGCTCTGGTGATGCTTTTCTTCGGTAATACTTTTCAAATATTCACGGTCTATTCGTTCAGCGGTTCCATGGCGATGATCATCGCTGCTTTTCTGGGAGCCTCTATCATACTGGGCATTATCCTGTTTTTTTCAACAAAAATAACCAACCATGTCATGCTGCTCATTATCGGCATAATGGTCGGCTACCTCGCGTCATCGGCCATTACGATCCTCAATTACTATTCGACTGCCGACAGGGTTCGCGCATTTGTACTATGGGGAATGGGCGACTTTTCAGGGGTTTCTGTCGAAAGGTTGCCGTTTTTCGTTCTTTGTTCTATTGCGGGGTTATGTGTGGCTATGCTGATGATTAAACCGCTCAACGCCTTGCTGTTAGGTGATATGTACGCTGCCAGCCTCGGCGTAAAAGTGAAACGTATCCGTATCTTTATTTTATTATGCACAGGTATCCTTACCGCAACTGTAACAGCTTTTTGCGGCCCGATTTCGTTCATCGGCCTGGCTGTCCCGCATATTGCACGGCTGGCGCTCACCTCATCGAATCACAACCTGTTATTGCCGGTAACCATCCTTATCGGCGCTTGTGTCGCGATGTTCTGTAACCTGCTTACCGTATTTCCAGGCGCCGAAAGTTTGTTGCCGCTTAACGCTATAACGCCGATTATTGGGGCGCCGGTTATTATCTATGTAATTGTTAATAAAAAAAACATTCAGTATTTCAATTGATGATGTCACGAGAACCTATCATAGAAACATCCGGATTAGTTATCGGTTATACGCAAAAAGGCAAAAGGAGTACTGTTGTCCATGATTCATTGTCACTACAACTTTTCTCAGGAGAACTGACAAGCCTGTTGGGGTTGAACGGCGCAGGAAAATCGACATTGCTTCGTACTTTAGGTGGCTTCCAACCTGCACTTGGAGGAACTATACGACTGAAGACAGGGAATTATCAACCTGCCTTTGACGGCGCTATTTGCCTGAAGACTTGTTATAGCCGATCGGCGCTCCATGGAGCAATACTCCCGGATGACAGATTATTATCCGATTATTCTCCATCTGAACTATCCCAAACTATCGGGGTTGTCCTGACTGAAAAAACCAATGCCGGAGGGATAACCGTTTTCGAGTTAGTCTCTCTCGGACGTTATCCTTATACCGGTTTTTTCGGGACGTTAAAAGCAACAGATACAATAATTGTTGCCGAATCGTTAGAAGCTGTCTGCATGGCGCATAAAGCATCCTGTTTTGTTTCGGAACTGTCCGACGGAGAACGGCAGAAAGCAATGATAGCCAAAGTGTTAGCACAACAATGCCCCATTATACTGTTAGACGAACCGACTGCTTTCCTCGATGTCGCCAGCCGTATCGAAACCATGACATTATTGCATCGTTTGTCCGTCGAACAACATAAGGCAATTCTACTATCTACACACGACCTGGACCTTGCCCTCCAAATGAGCGACCGTCTGTGGTTACTCGATAAAAATAGACCTGTCGTGTGTGGAACGCCAGAAGACCTTATTTTAAGTGGCTACTTCGAGACTTTCTTTAATAAAACAGACATCCTGTTTGATATTTCGACCGGAAAATTGACCGCCCCAAAACCGTCCTTCCCAATTGCCGTTGAAGGCGATGCCATCACTGCATATTGGGTTAGTAATGCACTGTTACGCAACGGGTTTAGACCGTCGTCAAAAGATGAAACCGACATCCGCATTTATTGTCACGATCCCTCACGCATATCCCTGTTTTTAAAAGATTCAGATGAAGTAATATTGAACTGTATAACCGATCTCATTTGTGCACTTTCTACATATGAAACCAAACCACCGTAACGGAACGCCCTGTCGAACATGCCGAATATTTTTTAGTTTTCAATTAAATATTTTACCTTTGCGGCAATTTTAATAAAAAATGATTTGTTACTATGGAATTATCTATTGACAATAAGGAACTTAATAAGTTTTTGATGATAGGTGATAAGGTGCTAGTCAAACCAACTAACCCGCAGGGAAAGACCAAATCCGGTCTTTTATTACCTCCTACTGTGCAAGAGGGAGAACGACTTCAAACAGGCTATGTCATCAAGTCAGGCCCAGGCATCCCGATACCCCCACATTCAGATGAATATGAAGTATGGCAAAAGAAAGAAGATAAGACCGCCTATATCCCATTACAAGTTAAAGAGGGTGATTATGCGATTTACCTTCAAAATGCAGGGTTCGAAATTTTGATTAACGATGAAAAATATCTTATCCTCCCCCACTCTTCTATCCTGATGCTGGTACGTGATGAAAAACTTTTTGATTAGATTTCTCTCGCATGATATATACATAAATCAATTATAATGAGTAAAATAGTAGGAAAAGAACACTTTTCAGAGAATGTAGTTAAGCTCGTGGTCGAAGCGCCGCGTATCGCCCGTTCCCGCAAAGCCGGACATTTCGTCATCGTCCGTAGCGGCGAAAAAGGCGAACGTATCCCGTTGACTATCGCCGGCGCAGATATTAATAAAGGTACCATAGACCTTGTTATTCAGGCTGTCGGAAAATCAACCCAAAAAATGTGCCAACTCAATGTTGGTGACAGTTTCACCGACTTAGTCGGCCCTTTAGGACAAGCTACACATATTGAAAAAATCGGTACGGTCGTATGTGCTGGTGGCGGCGTTGGGGTTGCGCCCCTGTTTCCCATCGTCGAAGCGCTGCACAACGCTGGAAACAGCGTGATTGTGGTACTTGCCGCTCGTACGAAAGACTTGATAATTATGGAAGAGCAGATGCGCGCCGTATCCGACGAGGTCATTGTCATGACCAACGACGGATCATATGGCGCCAAAGGATTAGTCACGCATGGCGTAGAGAACGTTATCAAACGTGAAAAAGTCGATTTATGCGTAACGATTGGGCCGGCTATAATGATGAAATTCGTTTCACTTTTGACGAAAAAATATGAAATACCAACGGTAGCCTCTCTCAATACCATAATGGTTGATGGTACTGGTATGTGTGGCGCCTGCCGCGTGACAGTCGGCGGTAAAACGAAATTTGTTTGTGTGGATGGCCCTGAGTTCGACGCCCACCAAGTAGATTTCGATGAGATGATGATGCGTCAAAGGTCGTATGATAATAATTGATAATTGAAAAATTATTACTTGAAAACTAAAATTTAAATTATTCGACTTAACAATAAGACGCTTAATAACTTAACAATTTAATGCTTTAACAATGAACATGAACGAAGATATTAAAATACGGAGAGCCGAAGCATGGCGCGAAGAACTGCGCAAGTCAATAAAAAATAAAGACCGCACCGCGTTACAGCGCGTAAAAATGAATGAGTTAGATCCAGACTACCGTAGCCGTTGTAATGAAGAAGTCAACTTAGGTTTAACTGCCGAACAAGCCCAACGTGAAGCGCAACGTTGTATCGATTGTCCAGCCCCTACCTGCATGGAAGGTTGCCCGGTCAACATCAACATACCATCTTTCATCAAAAATATTGAACGCGGCGCATTTACTGAAGCTGCTAAAGTATTAAAAGAGGCCAACGCCCTACCCGCTGTTTGCGGTCGCGTTTGTCCGCAGGAAAAACAATGCGAATGTCGGTGTATCCACCTGAAAATGAATAAAGAACCAGTAGCTATCGGTTATCTGGAACGCTTCGCCGCCGACTGGGAACGCGAGAGCGGTACGATGTCTATACCTGCATTAGCGCCTGCTAATGGCATCAAAGTCGCTGTCATCGGCTCAGGACCAGCAGGGTTGTCCTTTGCAGGCGATATGGCTAAAATGGGATACGACGTGACTGTTTTTGAAGCGCTGCACGAAATAGGCGGCGTCCTCAAATACGGCATACCTGAGTTCCGCCTTCCGAATCAGATAGTAGATGTGGAGATTGAAGTCCTTCGCAAGATGGGCGTACAGTTTGTTGTGAACTGCATTGTCGGTAAAACTATTAGCTATGATGAACTAATGCAAGAAGGTTTTAAAGGTATCTTCGTAGCAAGCGGCGCCGGATTGCCTAACTTCATGAATATCCCGGGCGAAAATCTGATTGGCGTGATGTCGTCGAACGAATACCTGACGCGTGTCAACCTGATGTATGCCGCCAAAGAGGAAAGCGATACGCCTGTGTTGAAAGGTAAAAACGTAGCCGTCATTGGCGGAGGCAATACAGCGATGGATTCTGTCCGTACAGCGCGTCGCTTAGGAGCCGACCGGGCTATGATCATTTACCGTCGCAGCGAAGAAGAGATGCCTGCGCGTATCGAAGAGGTCAAACATGCCAAAGAAGAAGGTATTGAATTTATGATACTCCATAATCCGATAGAATACTTTGGCAATGCCGATGGTCAGGTCACGAAAATGCGCGTCCAGCAGATGGAATTAGGCGACCCCGACGCTTCAGGACGTCGCCGTCCGGTACCTATCAAGGACGCTATCATCGAAATAGACGCCGACGAGGTCATCGTTAGCGTAGGCGTATCCCCTAACCCGCTAATACCAAAGGCTTTTGAAGGATTGGATATAAGCCGGTGGGGAACGATTATCGTCAATGAAGACACCATGCGCTCTGCAATACCGAATGTATATGCCGGCGGTGATATTGTACGTGGAGGCGCCACTGTCATCCTCGCCATGGGCGACGGTCGCAAAGCCGCCACCGCTATGAACGAACAGCTAATGTTGTAGCAAAAAAAAGCAACCCTTCCTTTAACCCTTTATTATAACAATCCTCTGTCGTAAAGAATCTGATTAACTTGTCGGGTAGCATCGGCAGAGGCTTTGAAAGCTGCTCTTTCGTCGTCGGTGATTGGGAAGTCAAGAATCCTTTCGCAGCCTTTCTTGCCCAGCACAATCGGGACGCCGATACACAAATCGCTTTCGCCATATTCGCCTTCTAAAAATACGCAACATACGCGGATACGCTTCTCATCTTGAATGATAGATTCGGCCATAAAGGCGGCGGCTGCTCCGGGCGCATACCAGGCAGAAGTGCCTATCAGGCTTGTCAAGGTAGCGCCAGCCACTTTTGTCTTTGCCACAACTTCATCAATTGTCTCTTTAGATAAAATCTTGGTTACAGGAACGCCTTTACAGGTAGCTAAAGACGCCAGAGGTACCATCGTCGTATCGCCGTGTCCCCCGATAACGGTTGCTTCCACATCCCTCGGATTGCACCTCAATGCTTGACTAAGGTAATACCTGAAACGCGCGCTATCTAATACGCCGCCCAGACCGACCACTTTGTTGCGTGGTAACCCAGAAATTTTTGCTGTGAGGTAACACATCGGGTCCATCGGATTACTGACAATAACCAATGTTGCATCCGGCGAATATCTCAACGTTTTTTCAACGACTTCTTTAACGATATTTGCATTCACGCCGATCAGCTCTTCACGTGACATACCCGGTTTACGCGGCATCCCAGACGTTATAACTACCACTTTCGATTCGGCGGTAGCTGCATAATCATTCGTCACACCTGTCACCCTGACATGGATGTCCATCATAGTAGCAGTCTGCATGATATCCATTGCTTTACCTTCGGCAAACCCTGGTCGGATGTCCATCAATACTATTTCCGACGCTGCATTTCGTTTGGCTAAATCGTCCGCGCAGGTAGCGCCTACATTCCCGGCTCCGATAACTGTAATTCTCGTCATAAGTTCTTTATTATATGTTTATTGTAATACTATTTTCCGATTTTTTTATTGTAATAACCCTACAAAAGTACAAGGCATTTTTCAATAATAAAAGTTACTGATGTTAATAATTCTTATTTTTCATCGATAGCTCTTGGAAAAACGAGATTTTTTATATACGTTTGCCCCAAAAATACAATTTTGAGCGCCCTATCGTAAAACAGGAATAAGTGTTTAAAAGTAAAAAGAACTAGCAAATAAATAATTATTACTGTATGAAACGAGTATGTACCATAATACACCCAAGTAAATGAACATGCGAGTTCCATACGACCGAAATATTAAAAATAAAAAATGTACGCATGAAAGCATTTTTGATAAACGAAGATAATGTAGGCGGTTTTGCCGATAAAATGGGAGCGTGGATAAAGGAAAAAGTGAGTCAGGCAAACTGCAAAGGGGTTGTGCTGGGTATGAGCGGCGGTATCGACTGTAGCGTAGTTGCACGATTGTGTCAAGTGGGCGGTGTCGATGTTCAGTTAGTGTTGATGCCATACGGCGATGATATGAAAAACTCGAAAAGCTACGATCATGCTATGTCGCTGATTGAGAAATTCAATTTTCCACATTCTGTTTTCGACATTAAACCCGCAATAGAAACGTTTATTATACCTATTTGTAAATGTAGTGAGGCAGCAGGCCACGTCGCTACTAATCCAAGTGATGATTCCTGCAACTTGAGTTACGCCAACGTCCGTCCCCGTGTAAGGATGACCTGTCTATATCTACAAGCGCAACGCGACAACCGTCTGGTGATAGGCGCCGGTAATCTTGCAGAACGTACTGTGGGCTATTTCACCAAATGGGGCGACGGCGCTTGCGACCTCAATCCCTTAGCCATGCTTACCAAACAGGAGGTATATACCCTTGCTCGCTACCTGGAAATCCCAGATTGCATCATCAACAAAAAGCCGTCGGCAGGATTATGGGACGGCCAAACCGATGAGGATGAACTGGGATTGACATACGCTGCAATTGACGCATTTATTCTCAATAGCACATCCGGCGATACGGAAACCGACCGAAAAATAACAGACCGGATAGCTGGTTCAGCGCACAAACACGCATTTCCGCCGATTTTTGAAGGCGGATAGAGAACGCGCTATTGAAACATCAAGACGCCAAAAAATCTTTTTTTTCCGATATAAGGTAAATTCAATTAGTAAATGAAACTTTGCTGTCGTTTTTCGCAGACAATTTTGTAAATTTGCAATTTGTTGTTTGTCGCGCCGTTCATTTGGGTTTGTAATCCGTATTGAATATTTTTTGGAGATGCAAAAACAACTGTCCACGCTCTAAGAAAAAATATCGCTGTCGCGTCGTTATTACAACGGTATGGTACGCGAAACAATATCTGCATCGAGAGCTTCCCATCGAACCTCATTGCAGGCAATTTCGGATTTCAGAAAGGCGAATTTTTTGAAATCAACCAAAATGAAAAATCTGTTCCACGTGTTGATTTTTAGGACTTTTTATCCATGCGATCATAGATAAACAGACAAAGAGCCGTTACAAAACCTATGGAAAGTATTACTATCCACATACTTGATGGGTGATAAGCGTTCCACAGATAGTTTGTCAGCTCTTGCGGCGTTTTTTGTGACAAACGGGCGACCTCGTTGAAATATTCGTTGGACGACAAACCGTCGGCTATCTGTAATCCTTTCTCTGCAACAAACTTTTTAGTGATAGACACCTTATCCGACAAGGCTTGATAGGCTGTGCCGGAAACAAACATGCCTGCAATGATATTGCCGATAAAGACAGGGATAAAGGAGTATCCTATATACAATGCTTTTTTGTCGTCGGGAGCTATGATCCGCCCTATATACTCGGTGATTTTCGGCGAACCGGCCATCTCGCCCAATGCGAAGATGAGTATGGCTATTATCGTGAAAAGAACGTTCTGCGAAAACAGCGTTAATGACATACCTATCGTACATACTAAAAAACCGGTGATCATCGAGTTAAGCGGTTTCCATCGCATGACAAGAGCAGATACGGCTATTTGTAACAGAATGATAAACAAGGCGTCTAAATTCGTGACAAATTCGGCGTCCATCACCCCAGCCGCTGGACTGTAATTGGCGCTGATAACAGGTATTGTCTTATCGAAAAAATGATACAAAGCGCTTGTGTCCACCCATTGCGAAATAAATACAGGCAATGTGAAAAACAATTGAAAATACATCGTCCAGAAACCGGCGATAATTAGCAAAAAAACAAGGAGTTTACGGTCTTTAAAAATACTTCCCATTGAACGGAATATGTCGCCGAAGGTACTTAACAGTGAACTTTTTGTTTTAGCCGTTTCGGCAACTTCGCGCTTAGGTTCTTCGTAAAAAATAAGTAACAGAAAATTCAATAAGATGATACCTGCCGAAACATAAAAAATCATCTCAGACCGGTTTTTAAATAGCAGCGTAACCATAGGGCCGAAAAATGCGCCGATATTGACCATCATATAAAAAATTCCGAAACCGATAGAAGAAGTTTCCGTAGTGGTTGTTTTAGCTATTGTCGCCGAGATGATCGGCTTGAACAAAGCCCCTCCCACAGCCAGATAGATATACATACCAAACACCGCCGGATAGGAAGAAGCCTGCGGTAACAGCACAAAGGCCGAAGCATACACGATAAAAGCATAGGCAAGAACCTTCTTGTAACCATAGCGGTCGGCAATAGCTCCAGTCAGCACAGGCAGGAAGTAAAGGATACCAGTGCCTACGCCCATAATCAACCCTTTTTGTTGTTGCGAAAACTCCAGCCCGCCTAAATCGGACGAACCGGTCAGGTAGTTGGCAAACAACATAAAAAAACCATACCATGCCCATCGCTCAAACAGCTCGATAGCATTAGCAACCCAAAATGTACGCGGAAAACCCATGATGTTTTATAAAAGATTAAAAATTAAAATGATAACTACCTAAACCGGACAAGCCGTAACATGCCGTTCATTTGAATTTGTAATCCGAATGTCTTGAGTATTAGGATTTGTAATCCGATTAGAAATATTTTTCGCATTACAAATGCTTATACTCATGAATGTAGAATTGCAAAATCCGGCATGACAGATATGACGGATAAACCTTAGATTGTATCTCAAAACTAAACTGGGGTCGTTTTATGCAGGAGCCAATCTTTTTCATCATCGGATAGATAAGGGAATAAACGTTCATAGACCTCTTGGTGATAATTGTTTAGCCAGTAGATTTCATCATTGGTCATCATTTCTGTCAGTAGAAGAGACGTATCAAAATAACACAGCGTCAGCGTCTCGAACTTGTAAAAGTCGCCATAGTTGGTGGTCATAGCGGGGATGATCAGCATCATATTTTCGGTGCGGACACCATAGTGATGGTCGCGGTAGATACCCGGTTCGTTGGTGACGATCATGCCGAGATGCAGTGTAACGGGGTTTTCTTCCCGCCGTATGCTGTGCGGCCCTTCGTGCACGTTCAGGTAGTGGCCGACGCCATGCCCAGTTCCATGTCCATAGTTTATGCCTTGTTCCCACATCGCTTTACGCGCCAATACGTCTATTTGCGAGCCTCTGGTATGAGCGGGAAAGATGGCCTGCGATAGACCAATCATACCTTTCAACACCAAGGTATAATCTTTTTTCATGTCGTTGGTCACCTGTCCTACGGCTACGGTACGTGTGATGTCGGTTGTTCCGTCGAGGTATTGGCCGCCGGAATCTATAAGCAAAAGACCATCTGCCTGTATTGTGAGGCAGTTTGTTTCATCCGGAAGATAGTGATTAATAGCGCCGTTAGCGGCATAGCCCGCAATCGTAGGAAAACTCTCGCTGGCAAAAAGCGGCTGTTCGCTCCGAAACATTTTCAGTTTTTGACCAATCATAAATTCTGTAACTATCCCTTCAGAAACGGCTTTTTCCAACCACCGAAAAAAGCGAGTCAGCGCCACGCCGTCGCGAACCATCGCCCGACGGAAGCCATCCGCTTCGACCTCATTTTTCTGGCTTTTCAGCAGGTCAACTATCGATAATTTGTCAATAACCCCATTCCGGGTATTAATCTCCTGATACATGGCGTAAGATATTTTGCTATTGTCGATGCATACCGACAAATTACATATTTTCGACAAAAACATACGCCATTGCGTATAATTATATATCTGAATATCATCATTTTTTAATGCTTTAGCAATCGTAGGAGATATTTTCTTTGGATCAACAAAAAGTATTTTTTCAGTACGCGAAACGAAAGCATGCGCTACAAATACCGGATTATAGGGAACATCTGATCCACGAATATTGAAAAGCCATGCGATAGCGTCTAATGCGCTTATCCAAACCGAATCGGCGCCGACTTTTTCGGCTTCTTCCAAAACACGCGACATCTTTTGCTTCGCCGATTCGCCCGCATATTCAACAGGATTAATGAATACCTCGTTTTGAGGGATTGGCGGACGGTCGTCCCAGATAATATCAAAGGGGTCATAATCAGTAACGAGCCATAATTTTTCTGCTTCTAACTCGGATTGCAGTTTCAACGCATCCTTTGCAGCATATACATTCCCATCAATGCCGACACGGTCATTGCCCGACAGTTCACTTTTGAGCCAGTCGTGGATTGAAACAGTATCCGGTAGCCGGTCTTTATACAGGACAATTTCACTGCCTGCCAGTTCGTTGGCTGCTTGTAGGAAATAACGCGAATCTGTCCACAGCCCTGCCTTGTCATGCGTCACGACCACCGTTCCGGCAGAACCGGTAAACCCGCTCAACCACTTTCGCGCCTCCCAATGCGCCGGTGTATATTCGCCTATATGCGCATCTGTCGTAGGAATGATAAACGCCTGCAAATACTTTTCGCGCATAAAATCTCGTAACAACGCTATCCGATCGTTGGTTTGTTTTTCCATAATTTTTATTGGTTTTTTCATAAGTTTGCACACAAATATAGATGAAATTTTTCACATAACACACAGACGAATAAATATTTGATAGGTTTAGACACCTGTTTTTTTGTTGAAAACCGTTAATTAACATACCTTTGTACACAAATTGTACGTTAAAAATTGACATCTTTACGAATTAATACTTCATCAGAAACTTCGCCTAATACACAAATATGAAGAAGCACGGGAAAATCTATTTTTTCAGCATCATTATCAAACTTCCCCAATTTTTTGTTCACTCACATAATCCTTTGCCAAATCTTCTACGATGGTAAAAGCATTGGACGCCGAATAGACGTATCCGATATTTAATTCCGGTTTTTCATCATAATGCTTTTGTTCCGGCATACGCATAATACGCCCAAGCGTTTGGATATTAAACTCAAACCGCTCGTTATTCCATTCTCTTTGCAAAAACAAAATGCTTGCCCGCGGACAATCCCACCCCAAAGCAATGGCTTCTTTAAATATCAATACTTCAACAGGACTTGCAGGGCTTTCAACATCTTCTTTATTGCGTTTGTCTTCTGAAAGCCACAGCGCTAATTTCCCATTATGCGTAGTTATTTCCCTATCGCTTAGTATTCCAATAATTTCATCTTCGGGTTGTATGCCGGCTTTTGCTTTTTTATTCGGAATTTGTACCAGTAAAAGCGGATTGATGTTTTTCCCAAGACTTTGATAGGCCGTTTGTAATTGTTTGCGTTTACGAAGCGCTGCCCACAGCAAATCGTTGTTGTTATTAATCGAATCATGTTTGGCATTGTTTATTTGGATCTCTTTTTTTATCATTCCTTCTTGAATAACTTCTCGAAGAGGAATATCAATTAAACTCCCTAAAGACGATTTTGGCGTAGCCGTAATTTCAATAACCAACCGGGGATAAATAATGTCAATCAAATCTTTTGATTTGTCGGTTTTGGCGTTTCGGCGACTTTCATCAATAAGCAGTACAATTGTTCTGCCTTCGTCTTTGGTATTCTCAACAATAGTTTGCAAATTCCAATTCAATTCATTATCAACCCGAAACAGCGAATTTTCTTTGTTGATACTTTCCCAGTTGATAAACATGATTTCGTTTTGCTCAATGGTGTTGTTATTTATTTCTTTATTTTCCAAACATTCGAGCAGACGTTCATCTTCAAAATAGCAAGAAAGACTGTTTAGACTTTGTTCGTGCAGTTTGTTCACTGAAATCCAGATAAAGGCAAAGGCAATAGTCGGGTTATCTTTAACCATTTGCGTCATGGCTTGTGAAACCATATAAGTTTTACCCGAACCTGTCGGCGCTTTAAATACAATTGTTCCCGAATCTCGGTATTCGTCTGTTAGAAATTCGGTTGCAGTATCTACTAACTTCTTGATATATTTCTTTTGATATTCAATTTCTTTCATTTTTTACGCATTTTAGCAATTTTACGATAGATATTTAATATGGCTTCGGGAATAGGTTTTACTGAAAAATCAATTTTTAAGTTTTTAAAATCTTCCTCGTCGTAAGTGTGGTCGTAACTAAATACATAAACTACCGTTTCTAACGAAAAATTTATTGAATTTAACTTGTTTACACATTTTTCAACGCTCTCTTC
>Ga0082212_10001631_pt1 | contig 32999 bp, 39 predicted proteins | sample TergutNt197P3_FD_71548 | JGI IMG/M metagenome (GOLD analysis project Ga0082212, IMG submission 71548) | Neocapritermes taracua P3 segment gut microbial communities from Petit-Saut dam, French Guiana - Nt197 P3 | ecosystem: Host-associated > Arthropoda: Insects > Digestive system > Gut ... | reverse complement strand
TGTTCTATCACTGGCAGATGGGGATACGACCGACGATGAGATAACAAGAGCCGTATGACGCGAGAGTGTCACGTACGGTTCTGTGAGAGCCTGAGGGTGAAACTCCTTCGGGCTACTCGACTAAGGCAGCCTTGCGCTCTTTTTCTGCTCCGATGCCCAAGAGCTGCTGCCGCCCCTCCCGCAAAGGCTTGGCGGACGCGCCTCACATCCCGCCGCCGTCGCCCCCTCTTGCCCCTCCGGCTGGGGTCTGATCTGTAACTGGTGATGCGGTGACCGGTTATTATGCGAGGGTTTTATCTTGAATATCATAAAAGGGTATACTATAATTTGGTTGAAGACTATGTTAACTGAGGAATCAGAGCTCAACAGTAAAGAAGAAAAGGGAGTGTTGGCATGGATTTTATCAAAGAAACGGATTTGCCTGGTATAGGGAAGAAATTCTCTATCGCGGCAAAAGATGGCACCCAAATTATCATTATTGTTCACGATGATGGCACCCGGGAGATTTATCATTACGACTTAGAAGATGAAGACGGCGATGTCGATCATATTATTACGCTGGATGATAACGAAGCGCGCAGGGTGGCGGGCATTCTGGGCGGTATGACCTACACGCCGCGCGCTCTTGAGTCTATGAAAGTCAATTTGAGAGAGTTGACCATTGATTGGCATAAAATGGAGGACTGCCCTGTTTGCGATAAGTCCATTGGAGAGCTCGGTCTGCGTGAAAATATTGGTGTCTGTGTTATTGCCATTATCAAGGCTCACGGTGGCGAGAACATCATTAACCCAGGCCCGAATGATTTTATCTGCCAGAAAGATACTGTCGTTCTGGCAGGAACGCGGGAACAGATCCGCAATTTTCACCAACTTATTAAGAGCGAGGGGAAATAGGTGATAGGTGAAACGATTTTTCAATTAGGAATTCTTCTGCTGTTTGTGGCTTTGGCGGGACTGTTTTCTTCAAAACTAAAATTCCCGATCGTTCCTTCATTGATTGTGGCCGGTCTTGCTGTCAGTGCTTTGTTTAATGTCATCCACTATAATCCCGATGAGGCTATCATTAACACCATTCCAACAAAAGAAGCCATTGAACTGTTGGGTGAGGTTGGCGTGTTGTTTTTGTTGTTTGCGTTGGGCTTGGAGTTTTCAATTAAGAAACTCCTCAATTCTTTGCGAACCGTGCTGACAAGCGGGTTGCTTTATTTAAGCATTGTAGGGACAAGCGCCCTGGTTTTCGCGGTATGCATGGGATGGGCGCTTCCGGAAATCCTGCTGGCTTTCGGCATTATTATTATCTCATCCAGTGCCATCGTCGCCAAAACCCTTGTGGATATGAAGAGAACGGCGAATCCGGAGACGGAAGTCATTCTTGGGCTTATGCTGTTTCAGGATATCTTTATGGCGATTTTCTTGCCAATTGTGGCAGCCATTGCGCTGGCCCATTCCGGAACCCCTTGGGAGTTGGCGACGTCAATCGGTTTCGCGTTTCTGTTCATTATTCTGTTTGTGGTGGTCAGCCTCAAGACGAGTCTCCTGGAGAAAATTCTCAACATTGCCAGCGACGAAGTGTTTCTGCTGGTGATTATTGGCGCGCTGTTTTTCATAGCCGGCACCTCATACAAGCTTGATATATCTGATGCCATCGGCGCGTTGATTCTGGGGATGGTTCTGGCGGAAACGTCCCATAAGGAAAGAATCATGCATATGGTTGTCCCATACCGTGATTTTTTTGGCGCGGCGTTCTTCTTCGCCTTTGGGTTCAGCATAACCCTGAACGGAGAGATGTTGACGCAATCTCTGCCTGCGGCGTTGATTGCTGTGGTACTGACATTAGTTGGCAGTATGATTTATGGGATTGTCATGAGCAAAATGGCCAAAATCAACAAACGGGGCGCGGTTAATGTCGGGCTGACAATTGTCTCAAGAGGGGAGTTTTCTATTATTCTGGCAGGCATGGGTCTAACAGCTGGTTTGAGCAACTCTCTGTGGTCTTTTGCCGTGCTTTATGTGGTGATCCTGGCGATTTCCGGGCCCCTGCTGAGCCGTTTTTCCGATCAGATCGCCCAGGGAATGGCTAAGATTTTCCGTTGGAAATTAAAGCAAAAAAAGACCAAGACCCACCCTAAAGGTGATCCGTCACTCTTGAGAGATGCCTAGTACTCTACCACACCCAAATCGCCTAATAGATTGCAAGTATTTCGGCACGAGGCAAGGAAGAACCGACGACGCATACCGGGCGTCTGCTAGGGGGGACTGACGAAGTATCGTGCCGAAAGATGAAGCAAGATATTAGGTGATTTGGGTGTGGTAGAGTACTAGAATCTTTTCCAAAATTATTCAATGAATGTAATGAGGAAAAATGATATACTGTTGAATGAAAGACAAAATAACGAGGAAATTCGTTCATACGGAAGAGATGTTCCCAAATGCCGAATGGCGCTCTTGAAAAATTTGTAGCTTCTTGTTATGATTTTAAGTACAATGGGGTTGTTTGTATGGACTATACGGATATGAGAACAGAATCCCATGTACAATCTGTGGCGCGATCTCTGCAAATTATGGAGTTGTTGGCGGAGGAAAACCGTGAAATGACGCTTACAGAAATTGCCGACAGACTGGAGTGGCCCAAGAGCACTGTTCATGGCATTCTGGCAACTTTGCGGGATTATCGTTTTGTTGACCAGTCGTCTCAGAACGGACGCTACCGTTTGGGGATTCGTTTGTTTGAAATGGGTCACAAGGTGGCACGCAATTGGGAGATTAGGGAACTGGCGTTTCCGGTTATGCACAAGCTGAACAGACAATTCAACGAAATGGTTCAGCTGGCCACGGAAGACGCGGGTGAAGTTCTTTATATTGAAAAGGTCGACTCTACAAACATTATCCGCATTGTGTCGGAAATTGGGGCGCGTTTGCCCATGCATTGCAGCGGATTGGGGAAAGCTTTGCTGGCTCATATGCTCCCGGCGGAGGTCAAAAACATCCTGACCAGGAGAGGTATGAGAGAGATGACCCGTCATACCATCACCAACCAGGCGGAAATGGCTGACGAGCTGACAAGAATCCGTAAGCAGGGTTACGCTGTAGACAACCAGGAAATCATGGAAGGACTGCGTTGTGTCGCGGCACCTATTCGCGACAGAAACGGCGTTGTTCGGTACGCTATCAGTGTTTCTGGTTTGTCGGAACGAATTGCCGGTGATTTTTTTGAGAAGGTGAGGGATGCCGTGACAGATGCCGCAGCTGAAATCTCAAGGCTGATGGGTTACAAAGGAGATCCTTGAAGATGCTGAAAATGAGAATGATGAGAGAAAAGTGTTCAGTAGTAAAAAAAGCAAACATAATGCAAAAAGACACATTGTCTCGAAATAATTATGGATGGGGAGGAGATTCTTATGAGCGATCGACCGGAGATTGCCAACAGTATTCAAACCGGTTCTTTTCTAACCAACTATCATGATATCGGCCAAGGCTTTCCTCTGGTGCTGCTTCACGGCAGCGGGCCTGGCGTTTCGGCTTGGGCCAACTGGAACAAGCTTTTTCCTATTTTAAAAGATCATTTTCGTGTGATCGCCCCGGATATGGCGGGGTTCGGCTATTCGGACCGGGTTTCAGGCGCGGTCTATAATATGAACAATTGGGTGCAGCAGGTTATTGATCTTTTTGACGCTTTGAAAATCGACAAAGCCAATCTCGTGGGCAATTCTTTTGGAGGCGCCTTAGCCCTGAGTTTGGCGATCAAATATCCGGAACGCATTAACAAACTGGTGCTCATGGGCAGCATGGGCGTGAACTTCCCGCTGACCTACGGTCTGGATCAGGCCTGGGGATACACCCCCAGCGAAGCCAACATGGAAGAATTGCTGGAGATCTTTACCTATGACCACAGTTTCGTTTCCAAAGAACTGATCAAAACCCGGTATGAGTCCAGTATGCAGACGGGTTTCCAGGAAAGCTTTTCCTCGATGTTTCCGGAACCCCGGCAAAAAGGCGTGGAGAATATGGCCGGCAACAAGGCCTATATCCGTAATATCCCTCACGAGACACTGATTATCCACGGGCGGGAAGACAGAGTCATTCCGCTGGAGAATTCCTACCAATTGCTGCAGCTTATTGATAAAGCCCAGTTGCATGTTTTTGGTCGCTGCGGCCATTGGACCCAGATTGAACGGACGGCGGAATTCGCCCAATTGCTGCTCAATTTTTTCAAGTGAGGATGAAATATGGACGAGAAAAGAGTCGAGATGTATGCCCGAGAATTGTTTGACGCAGAGCGCAACCGCGCGGCGATACCACCTATGACGGAACGGGATGATTCGTTCAATCTGGATATGGCTTACGCGGTGCAGATGGCGAACGTCAGTCGGGTGCTGGCAATGGGACACAGGATTTGCGGCAAAAAGATCGGGCTGACTTCGCTGCCGATGCAGAAGCAAATGGGTGTGAACGAGCCGGACTATGGGCATCTCTTTGCGGCGATGGCCTGCGTGGACGGACAGGTGCCCGCCGACGCGCTGATTCAGCCTAAAATTGAGGCGGAGCTGGCTTTCATCCTGAAAAAAGACCTGCGGGGCGGCAGCGTGACCGCCGCAGATGTGGCGGATGCTACTGATTATGTTGTGGGAGCTTTTGAGATTGTGGACAGCCGGGTCGTTGACTGGCGTATAAAATTGCCGGATACGGTGGCGGACAACGCTTCCTCAGGTCGTTATGTGCTGGGAACAACCCGAATAGCCCCCAGGGATGTGGATCTTGCCGGTGTGGCGATGAAGCTGTATAAACTGAAGGATAGCAGCCAGGATGAAGGCGGGATGGAATTGATGGGTGAGGGTGTCGGCGCCGCGGTGCTGGGGGATCCTCTCGTCGCCGTTGCTTGGCTGGCCAATAAACTTTGGAGCTATGGTGTGGCCTTGGAAGCGGGAGAAACGGTGCTATCCGGAGCTTTTTCCGCGGCGCCGGCAGCTCGCAAAGGTGATGTTTTTCAGGCGGAGTTTACCCATTTTGGCTGCGTGGAGGCACGTTTTATATGAGCACAGAAAAAATTAAAGTCGGCATCATCGGGCCGGGCAACATCGGCACCGATCTGATGTATAAGGTTTTTCGGAGCAAACATCTGGAAATGGGCATGATGGCAGGCATCGTGGAATCCGAGGGGATACGGCGGGCTGAATCTCTGGGGGTGCCGGTTTCGACGGAGGGCGTCAAAGCTGTGGCTGAACAAAAAGATATCCGCATCGCTTTTGACGCTACCAGCGCCGCCGCCCATGTGAAATTCAACGCGCCGCCTTTGCGAGAGGCCGGCATCGTTTCCATCGACCTGACGCCGGCGGCTTTAGGGCCTTATTGTGTGCCCAGCGTCAATCTGGATCAGCTGCGTCTGGAGCCGGACATCAATATGGTCACCTGCGGCGGCCAGGCTACCATACCGATCGTGTACGCCGTTTCTCGCGTGGCGGGCGCCGCTTACGCGGAGATTGTCGCCTGTATCTCTTCCAAGAGCGCCGGTCCGGGTACCAGGGCCAATATGGACGAGTTTACCGAGACCACGGCTAAAGGACTGGAAAGCGTTGGCGGGGCAGACAAAGGTAAAGCCATTATTATCCTAAATCCGGCGGAACCGCCCTTGATGATGACAAACACCATTATCGTGCGTATCAAGGATCCTTCTGTCGGGTTGGAGCGTATCAGCGCCTCGATTGACGAAATCGTCGCGGAACTCAAAACCTATGTACCGGGTTTCCAGCTGCGGGTTCCGCCAATGCTGGAAGGCGACAAGGTGACCACCATTGTACAAGTGCAGGGTCAGGGGGATTTCCTCCCGGAGTATTCCGGAAACTTGGATATCATCAACTCGGCGGCTGTTGCAGCGGCGGAGCGGATTGCCGCGGAGATGTTGGCAGCGGAAGGAGGCGCGACAGATAATGGCTAGTCAAAAAGTGACTTTAGTGGACACCACCATGCGTGACGGCAGTCATGCTGTGCGCCACTCTTACACAACAGATCAAGTGACGGCGATTGCCAAGGGACTAGAAGAGGCGGGCGTGCCCATTGCGGAAATAGCCCACGGAGACGGTCTGGGCGGTTCCAGTTATACCTACGGGTTTTCCAAGACCGATGAAATTGAGCTGGTCCGGACGGCGGCCGCGCAGATGCGTAATACCAAAGTGGCTGTTCTGCTGTTGCCGGGTGTTGGTACAATCGAAGATTTAAAAAGATCCCGGGATGCCGGCGCGTCTGTGGTGCGTGTGGCTACCCATGTGACGGAAGCCGATGTCAGTGCCCAGCATATCGCGGCGGCCAAAGAACTGGGCATGATGGCGGTGGGATTTTTGATGATGACGCATATGGTCGCCCCGGAGCGTATTGCCGAAGAAGCCGTGAAGATGGAAAGCTATGGGGCGGACTATATCAATTTGGCGGATTCTGCCGGGTACCTGATGCCGGAAGGCGTGGGAGAGCGGATAGAAGCCGTTCGGGAAGCCGTCAAGATTCCGGTGGGATTTCACGCGCACAACAACTTGGCGTTGGCCATGGCCAACTCTTTGGCTGCCTTGGAAGCAGGCGCGGCTTATTTGGACGGCACACTGCGCGGTCTGGGCGCCGGCGCGGGCAACACCCAGCTGGAAGTCTTGGTGGGTGTATTGGAACGTCGAGACATTGAAACCGGCGTGGATTTTTACCGGCTGATGGATCTGGCGCAGGATGTGGCGGAACCGCTTATGCAGCGGCCACAAATTGTGGACAGCGGATCCCTCATGCTTGGTTATGCGGGTGTGTATTCTTCTTTCTTACTGCATGTCTATAACGCAGCGGAGAAATTCGCTTTAGAGCCCCGGGATATCCTGGTTGAGCTTGGGCGGCGCGGGATGGTCGGGGGCCAGGAAGATATGATTATTGACGTTGCCTATCAGCTGAGAAAGGGGTGATACGACCCGACTGTATCCGTTTTCGCATAAAGGGGGTGATGCCGGCTGATGATGTATCGTATCACTGTTCGAGAAACAGGGGAAAGCTTTCCTTGCCAGTCAAACGAATTTGTGCTGGCAGCCATGATCCGATCAAGGCGCGGTCCCGTTGTTCACGGTTGCTGCGGCGGAGGCTGCGGCGTATGCCGGATGCGTATCGACAGCGGTGAATATGAAAAAATCAAAAGAATGAGCCGCGCTCATGTGAGCGAAGATGAGGAAAAGACGGGTTTGGTGCTTCTCTGTTGTATTCAGCCACGAAGTGATCTGGTGGTTTCCAAGGCTGGCCGCGATTTAGCGGATTCGAAAGCCATTTAATATTTGAAAGGGGAAAAGAACAATGGGATTCTGTGGAACATTAAGACCCGGTTTGGTACAATTGCGCGTTTTGGATTTGGACAAGACCCTCAGCTTTTACGTTAACGTACTTGGTTTGGATGAGGTAGGCCGGACACCGGACGGCCGCGTTATGCTGAAAACTTACGACGAGTTTGATCATCATAGTCTGACCCTGCGCCAGGCGGACGAAGCAGGTTTGGATTTTGTCGCTTTCAAAGTGACGGATCCCCAAACATTGGAATGGATGAGAGATAGAACGGAAGCTTTCGGTTATCATGTCACAGAAAAACCCGCCAACACCGATCAGCCCGGATTCGGCAAGCGCTATAGTTTCCGTATCTGCACAGGTCATGTCTTCGATATCTACAGTGACGTGCAGATTGCGGCCAAAACACCGCAGATTAAGAATCCGGATATCTGGACGACGCCGCCTCGGGGCATGAAGGCCATCCGCCTGGATCACTTCCTGCTCTACGGCCCGAACATTGCCGAAGCCGAGCGTTTCTGCAAAGAAGTCTTCGGTATGTATGTGCCGGAAGTCTGTAACAACGCTGACGGCAGCAGATTGGCCACATGGATCACTGGGAACAACAAACCCCATGATTTGGCCTTTGTTGAGTATCCGCAGCCGGGCAAGATTCACCACCTCGGCTTCTACCTGGAGGATTGGAAAGACATCGGCAATGCCGCCGACTGGATTGCCATCAACAAATTGAAGCTGGATATCGGCCCGACCCGTCATGCCATCACCCGCGGGCTGTCCATTTACTTCTGGGAGCCTTCCGGCAACCGTATTGAAGTGTATGCCGGCGGATATGCCGCTTATCCTGATAACCCGCAAAGGGTCTGGGACGCTTCCCAGTTGGGCCGCGGCTTGTTCTACTATTCCGGCGAAGTTATTCCCAGCTTCCTGGAAATTGTTACTTGATTGCATGAGAGAAATTCGAAGGCCGCTCCAAATATTGGATGCGGCCTTCTTGTTGCACTGGGGTTAGGAGAAGGGGCTAGGAGAAGGGATTAGGGGACAGGGGTTAGGGGCTAAGGGACAGGGATTAGGGGTTAGGGGTTAGGGGTGGTCACTATCAGCCTTGGCTGATAGTTGGGATTTGAAGGGGGATTCGGAATTCGGGTTTACAGATGACCTCTGTTAACGAAAATGGCGACGGGGAATATGAAACGATGAAAGTCATTCAGATAATTTCCCGGAGTGTTGCTTGAATACCCGACTTATACATCGGTTTCCAGACTTTCCTGCTGATGCCGAACTATCTGATTTTCAAGTGTCTGATCATATTCCAGCGTCCCCTGAAACTGAGATAGATCAAGAACCGTATTCGGAGGCAGCCAGACGATACAATGGATTGACGGCCAACCAACCTTGCTGTTGTTATGGAACATCACGGTGTGAGCGCGCAGATATGTCCGCTCCCCCGGCTCAAGTCTAACAACATTACCAAGCATGGGCTCGGCGTAATCTTTATCGTGTGTGCGTACCGAAACGGACGAATCGACCTTCAGGGTTCGGTCTGACGCGGGCAGCGCCGTTATTCTGTTAATCCCGTCGAAAACCACCAATTCTCTGGTATCGGCAAGGGTTACACTGTCTTCGACATATACATTTTCGTTCATGACGCCGAAAGCGGCGTACAGATCCTCCCGCGATTCAAACAGACCGGCATAATATGTCACAGCGTAGAATCCGATGCTGAGGGTTAGAAGAAACCCGATAAATATGACACTCAGCGCATCATAGCGCAACACGCCCTTTCCGTCGTCATTTTTCTTCAAGAAAAGGTGCAACAATATCTCCAGGCCGAGACAGATCAGAATAACAGGCCAGAAGGTCAGCAAAACGGTCAGCACATTGACCCGAACCACAAGGGACACCAGCATCAGGACGCCCGACGCCACCAGTACCAGCCCCATTGAAAGGGACCCCACGCGCCAATGATTTATCATGATTGTTCACCTTCATCGCTAAATGTTTCGTCTGTTTTTTTATCTCTGCTGCCTCCGAGCAATCTGATGCCGGCCAAGATCAGGAGAACAGAAATGACGGCGGGTATCAAATTGTATTGTATGGCCGTGTTGATAACATGCAGAACTTCCTGATCGAACCCGGGATATCTCCACAGATTGTTCAGCACGCCTGAAACCAGGGTTAAACTGCCGACCAGGATGAGAATGCCGGCGGCAATCTTCGCCACCTTTCGGTTCTGCGTCGGCAAAAGTCTGAGCACCCTGTCAGGCAGGATAAAATCATCGTCCGCCGGCAACTCGATTCCCTGATACTTCATCCGCGAGACAGTGTGCATAGCGTCGAAAAATTGATAAAACCAGATGATGGGCAGAAACATAAAGAATAACCCCCCAAACCAGCCGATACCATATGACGCAAAAAATCCTCCCATAAACACGGTTGCGGCAAACATCACCATAACCTGCAGGCCTTTTTTCATGTATCCGAGATACAGCAGGCCACAGCCGGGAACCATCGAAAAGAGAAAGGTCAGAAAACGGTTTTTGTTCATTTTATTTTCCCCCAGATATCAAGTTTTTGGGCAGAAACAAGCAAATCGCTAAGTTTGCCGGATTGGACCGAAACAAACTCAAGGATACACTGGTCAAATCCGGATAAAGTAAGCGCCATGATCGCAGCGGCGCTGGAAAAGCACACGGCGGCACAGAGTTTTTTGCTTAGGACAGGCCCCTTCACAATGACGGCCGGCCTGCTGGGGAGACTCTTCATGACCGAAGCCGCGAAACCATGCGGAGCCACATGGAGATGCCTTTCCACCGTCTCAACAAAGCTCTCCCGAAAACCCGCGTCACCCATAAGGGCATTTTCTGTTTCCCATTCCGTTTTGTTATCGTCAGACCCCGACAGATACGACGCTATTCGTTCTTTATGATCCATCTTCTCCCCACCTTTCTCTGATCAGTTTTTTTGCGCGGTAGAGCCGTGTTTCAACCGTCCGTTCCGGCAATTCCATGCGTCGGGCAATCTCTTTGACCGGAAGCTGGCTGTAATAGAAGGCTCTGACAACGGCTGTGTATCTGTCGGGCAGAGCGGCAAGGATATGCTCCAGTTTTTCCCCGCGCTCTTTTCGTTCAAATACTTCCTCAACAGAATCCCCGTCCTGCTCCACAGAATCCCTCAGCTCCTCAACAACGAACCGCGATTGTCTCCGCCTGCAATCAATGGATTTGTTAACGGCAATCCGGCAAAGCCATGACTTAAAATTACCGCCACGAAAATCAGACAGAGATCTATAGGCGGTCAAAAAAGTCTCCTGGGCCATGTTTTCGGCATCGGACTTGTTTTTTACGATGTTCAAGCAGACTGTAAAAACGAGATTCTGATACTCCAGAACAATCAGTTCAAACAGGTCGCGGCGCCCGAGAAGGATTTGCCGGACGAAACCGATATCATATTCCATGGCCTCCCTCCTCGCTGCTCTGATTCATCGGCTCAATCATTAAGACGAAGTCAAATCAAAAATCACGTCACGCTGCACAGCCAAACGATAAGGGTCACAGGATAATTATGAGCGAACAAGAGGAAGGTGTAAAGAACAACAGAATCTTCCCCTCCCCCAAAAAAGCCAAAAAAGCCCCAACCTGATCTAGAAAAGGGGAAAGAGGAGGCGGGCGGCCTTAGCCTGGGGCTGAGAGCCTTTTCGGGAGCGGCGGCAGCGGATCTTAGACCTTGGAGCGAAAAAAAGCGCAGGCTGCCTTATTTGCGCTTTTTCGCGTAAAGGTCTTAGAGCCGCGCCGCCGCGAAGAACGGCTCTCAGCCCCAGGCTAAGGCCGCCCGCCTCCTCTTTCCCCTTTTCTACGACGCAGAAACAACGCGGTTCCGCCCGCTCTGTTTCGCCTTATAGAGGGCCTGATCAGCGGCAAAAACCAAGTTCTCCAAAGTATCATTTTCGTCTGGAACAAGGCTGGCGACGCCGCCGCTGACAGTTAAATAAGTAGCCTCACCGTTAGGCGAGGAGATGGTTTGACTTTCCAAACGCTTACGTGCTTTGTCCGCCAAAATGATGGCGTCGTCTTTTGACGTGAAAGGCAAAGCTACAATGAATTCTTCACCGCCATAGCGGGCGACGATATCGCTGGAACGGCTGAAAACATGTTTGAGAACCCGGCTAAAGGCAATCAAACATGTGTCACCGTGTTGGTGACCATGGGTGTCGTTGCATTTCTTGAAAAAATCGATATCAAACATGATGATAGAGAGCGGGCGCGCGTTTTTTTGGCAGACATCCCAGAGGTTGGAAACCGAGCACTCGAAGGCGCGACGGTTGTGAAGACCGGTCATTTCATCGGTTTTAGCAGCCTGTTCCATCATATCAGCATGAAGTTTCTGGCTGGTGATATCAACGCAATGAAAAAGCAAGGAATCCTGATGGTGAGACCAAGGAAATCTTGCACTGGTGATGCGGTACCAATGCTGTTTGTCAACGTCCGCCAGCTCTTTCGGTTTGCCGTCCTGAGGCAGCTGCAAAAATTCTTGGAGAGTAGCCGTCGAGTGCTTTGTCAAACACATGTTCTCTTGGATTTGAAATCGTTCTTTGGCCATCTGATTGGCATAAAGAACGTTCCGGCAATCGGTGGCTTGCACAATAAAGATCGGATCAAGGGTATCAAAGATTCTGGTCATACCCTGCTGTTGAGCGGTTAGTTGCTCTTCCCGTTCTTTTAGCTGGATGGACATTTTGTTGAAGACTTCGGACAAAGCTCCCATGAAGTCGAGTTTTTGATTGTACTTGCCGCGGGCTATGCATTCGGCTTGCCAAACCAAATGACGCAGCTGCGCTTGAAAATGTTTCAAGGAGCTGGCCATGTGATTTTCTCGTGGCGGCGTATCAACTTCAATGTTACCTTTGGAGAGAGCGTTGACGTATATTTTCATTTCGTCGAAAGACTTGTAGAGTTCCACACATTTTTCATAGAGAGGAAGCCATTCCTGCCCATAAGCAAAAGTGGCTGCCTCTTCAGGGAAATCTTGGTCGTCTAACAAGTTTTCTAATATAAGCTTAATATAGTCGCGTGGGTGACAAAATTCTTGATCCATTTACCGTCTCTCATTCTTATTCAAGTTACCATACCGTGTTTTGCTTTGGCAGCGAAACGGCAAGTGCGGTCGCCGGTGGCCCAGCAGTCAACTTCTTTGACGTCAAAATGCTTGCCGGTGAAATCATAAAGAATCCCCGCAAGAAACCCTTCGTCGTAGACGCAGACGGTGTTTTCCTGCAGCGGCAGACCAGAACAATCCAGATCCTCGCTGACGGAAAGCAGCAGTTCCATGTTTTCCAAATCTGCTTTTTCAATGCGTAGGATACCTATTTTCATAGATTTTAACTTTTCCTGACACTCGGATACAAAATCATAGAAATCTTCTTTTCTCTCGATAATATTCTGAGAGAAAGCGAGTCCGGCGCGAAAACCAGCGTTGCGGTAAATGTTCTCTGCGGTTTCATTGCCGTAACGATGGGACAACTCGTCAAAGATCGTGTATTGCAGCAATCGGTACATTTCGACGGGGGCTTCGGACCCCAGGTTGCCGCGGCCTGTTTCAATGTTACCCAGTCTGGACCATTGAAATTCTTGTTCTATCATAACAGCTTTCTCCTCGTTTCTGTTTTTTATGAACAGGATTATTTTCTCTGATTATAGTGCCCATTTCTGAAGATTTGTATTTGCGTCTCGAAGTTCAAATAGATTGTTCTTGACGAGGAAAAATTTTATTTAATTATCCTAATTATCCATTCCAATGAGATGGGGACAAAAGAACTATTTAGGTCAAGACAACATAATTCGATCAATAGAGTATGGGAAAAAGCCTGCAGGGAAGAAGGCTATAGATGATTAGGCCTTCAGAAAATGAGGAGAATTGACGATAATAGTAGGAGAATATGAATTCACGATCAGGTGAATTCTGGAAGAAAGGGAAGTCGATCATGCAAATTACACCGATTAAGGCTGTCACATCAATCACAGCGTCTGCGCCCTCATCAGCGGAAAGCCTAAAATTGGAAAGAAGTGCCGCACTGCCGCATCTGATTGTTGCGCGCCGGCAAGATCCTGATTTCGAAGAAATGCCGGGGGATACTTTGGACAAAGCCGGAAAGGACAAGAAAGCTGTTGAAAAAGCAGCGGAAAATGTGAACAAGCTTATGGGCCTTATTGACAAAAAACTGGAATTTGCTGTACACGATAAAACAGGACGGACAATGATCCAAGTGGTTCATACTGATTCGGGCAGGGTTCTGAGCGAATTTCCGTCGGAGAGAATGCTCGATCTCTATGCTTCCCTTGTGGAAACTATCGGTATTGTCGTTGATGAAAAAATCTAAGACCGATGCCGGCTGAGTTCTTTAAGAAAGACATGGAAAATCAGTAATAAGAAAAGGAATGAATGAAGATGTCAACACCCATTAATTACACGCAGATGTCTCTGGCGGGGATTTCGGGATATGACTTTTCTGGGATTACGCAGGCTATGGTGAATAATTATTCCCTGCCTCTCAACCAATTGAACGACAGCCAGAAAGCTCTGGAGACCAAGAAGAACGCCTGGCGCGATATTAACACCCGTATGGCGTCACTGGAAAAAATTCTGGATAAACTTCGTGATCCGGCGACATGGAAAGCCACCAAAGCAACGTCAAGCAATCCGAATGCTGTTGCCGCAACGTCCACATCCGGAGCTATGAATGGCACATACAACATTGTTGTCACACAGACAGCCCTCGCCCAGACTGTGACCGGCGACGCCCAGAGTGTCGCAGCGGCGAACACCGGACTGGGTATGGGGGCCGGAACTATTTCCGTCCAAGTGGGCGAAACAGTCAAAGACATTAGCATCAGCGCCAACGCCAGCCTTCAGGATATTGCTCAAGCCATCAATGATGCTAAGGCCGGCGTGGATGCCACAGTGGTCAAAACCGGAGACGGGTTCAGACTGGCTTTGATTTCGAAAGAAACCGGCGTGGAAAAAGCCGCCCAATTCAGCGACACTTCCGGAAATATACTGGAATCTATCGGTGTTTTAGACAGCGTGGGTGGGGCTAAGAATGTGACGCAGACTGCACGGGACGCTGTTATATCTGTCAACGGCCTCAATGATATTACCAGTTCCAACAATGTTTTTAATGATGTCATCAAAGGCGTTACCCTTGAGTTGACTGGCGCCACTGCCGGCAGCACCGTTACCGTCAAGATTGAAGCCGACGCGTCAGCTGCCGAAGAAACTATTAAATCTTTTGTGGACCAATACAATTCGCTAAACGCCTTTTTGAACGAAAAGACCCAATATAACCCTGACACCAAAATAAAAGGTGAGCTGTTTGCCGATCCTATGGTTAACTCTCTTCGCAGCCAGTTGCGCAGTATGCTATCAGGGGATTTTGGCATGGACGGTGAGGGTGGGTTTTCTCATCTGTCTCAAGTGGGTCTGAGCACATCGTCTGTAAATTTCGGCAAAGAGGGAATGCTGGAATTCAACGCGGAAAAATTTAATAAAGCCATGGCGGAAGACCCGGAAGGCGTTATGAATTTTCTCGGCGGCGGTTCAGGGGATATGGCCGCGAAAGGGCTGGCTAGCACTTACAAGGCTTTTGTTCACGACTATATTATGGCGGACGGACGGCTGTCCAAAACCATCAAAAGCTATGACAATCAGCTGGCGGACGTCAAAAGGCGCATTGAAGATTTTAATCAGCGCATTGAGGAGTACACCAAAAATATTAAGCTTAAGTTTGCCCGTCTAGAAGCTATGTTGGCCAACCTGGACGGTCAGCGCGAGAGCATTGCAGCCCAGATGTCACAGTTGTCCGCCCTAAAATCCTAAAATATCGGTTGGTATAAAAAGTATTTAAGTTTGAAGATATTTTTGTCGATACAACCATAGCATGGATGCGTGTCGGATTATGCCAAAATAAATGGAGGTATAACATGCTCACTCAATCCAATTTGGCCGAGCAGTCATTTGAGTTCTCCCCTATACAAGCCGTGCCGATGGCACCGGGTTATGGCAAATCTTCGCAGACAGCGTACAAACAGACGGCGGTGGAAACAGCCACGCCGGAAAAACTGGTCGTTATGTTATACAACGGCGCTTTGAGGTTTTTGCATAAGGGAGAGAAGGGTCTGTTGGCAGGGAATTATGAAGAAGCGAATGAAGCCTTGAGCCGCGCTCTGGATATCGTTGTAGAGCTTAACGCGACATTGAATATGGAAGCCGGAGATATTGCCGGCAATCTTAGAGATCTTTATAATTTCTATACCCGGGAGATTCTCGCGGCCAACATCAAGCGGGACGCCGCTTATTTGAAGCCGGTTATCGATTTCTTTGCTGAATTTACTCAGGTTTGGTCGAGCGTTTCCTAAAAACAAATCTACGCAAAAGGAAACTGACATTATGGAACTGAGGGATCGTATAGAGAGATTGTTGAACAGTTTTGGGCAGGATGCTCAGATCTATCAGGAGATATTGTTCGAAACAGAGAAGATGGAGGCTCGCTGGGGCGAGCCTCCTCGTTTTGCGTCCGGCGCGTCAGAACCGGCTCATGAAAAAAACGCCACTCGTACCGATGAACAGGAAGCTGATGATGTCGAAGCGTTGTTGGCTTGGAGGCAAGAAAGGCTGCAGGATATTAGCCGGCGACGAGAGGATTCCGAGGCAGATCGACAAGCCATTCGTGAAGAGCTGGGGGTTGAGGAGTTGGACGCAGCCGCGATCCGGCGCGTATCTCCGGAGTTGGTCGAACCGTGGCAAAGCATGATAGCTGAAATGAAGAAAATTGATGAATTGATTCGGGGCGGCGATGAGATGCTGATCAAGAAGGTTAATATGGAAATCGAATATATGAAATTAGAAATGCATCGGGTTCAGAATATTAAAAAATCGCGGAAAGTCTATCAGCCACTGAACAGGGATGAGGCCTTATTTGTTGATAAGAATAGGTGATTTGACGTCATCAACCCCTAGTTAATATTAACAGTATAAAAATCTGTAAAAACTTAAAACTATCCATGGGCAATTATATAGGATTTTGCATATGGAAAGGCAAGCCTGCGCGAACGTCCCAAGGATTGGGATTCCCTGTATCGAAGGATCAAGACATCATAAGTAGCGCAGAACTCTCTAAAGCTAGAAATCTCAGAGTTAAGCCTCCAGAAAGTTCAGATGATTAAGGTGGGAGTGGTAAGATGAGCCTGAACAATGGTCTCAGCAACATGACGATGCCTGACGTTGAAGAGTTCCTGGAGTTCTATCTGCTGGATTCGCAAGAACAGATTGAGCGCCTGGGCGCGAGTATTTTGGATCTTGAGCGTGACAGCGAGAACATAGGTTTGATCAATGAGTTGTTTCGCAGTGCCCATAGCCTCAAAGGGGCTTCTGGTACAATGGGATTTACGGCGATTGTGGAGGTTACCCACGCCGCGGAAGATCTCCTGGACAAAGTGCGTCAGGGCAAACAACCGGTAACTCATGAGGTTATTGATGTTTTGCTGGAAGTGACAGATGTTGTAAAGGATATGCTCGCCCAAGTGGAGGCGCAGCAGCCGGTTCGGCATGAGGCGCCAGATCTGGTGGAGCGCATCCGGCAACTGGCCAAAGGGAAGAAGGTGGAGGGAACAGAAATACAACCAATCATGAAAGACGTGAACGATGAACCGATTCGGCGCGTGGAATTTACTTTAGACGAAAACGCTATCCAGGATCTGCGTGAGTCGACTCTTTGCGGCCAAGCCATTTATCAGATAACCGTCTTTCTTGACGAAGAAGCCTTAATGAAAACAGTCAGAGCGGTTATGGTGATTCAGAGGCTGCAAGAATTGGGGAAGGTTCTGGCTGTGGCGCCATCATGGGAAGAATTAGAATTAATGGAAGAAGAAGACCAACAGATTGAGCGGTTTTGCGTTTTGTTGGCTAGCGATGAGTCGGAAGGGGAGATCGCTTCAGAGGTTTTTCTGGTTTCGGATGTGGCTGACGCCCGTTTGGATGTTTTTGATAGTCAAGAAATATCACAGTTGTGCGGCATAGATATTTGTGCTGCGGCACAAAGCCCGATATCGGCTCCCTCTTCTACGCCGGCGAATTCCAGAGGGGTGGCGGCAAAAACTCCAAAAGAAACGCCAAAAAAACCTCCGGATGGAAAAGCTGCTAAGAAAAAACCGAGCAAAAAGAAAGACAAAGCCGCGAACGACCAGGCCGATTTCGAGGGTTTGGGTGCGAGGGATTTGAAGAACGCTGTCAAAACCGGCAATTTTGATGTTCGTGCAGACAACTTCGGAAGCACAGATGCAGGAAGCGCGGGTACAGGAAGCACAGATGCAGGAAGCGCGGGTACAGGAAGCACAGAGGCAGGAAGCGCGGGTGCAGGAGGCGCGGGTGCAGGAAGCGCGGGTGCGGGGAGCGCAGGTGCAGGAGGTGGGGAGGGCTCAGGGTCAGGAGGCCCAGGTGATCCAGGTGGGCCAGGCGATTCGGGAGGGCCCGGTGGTCCGGGTGGCGGAAGGATTTCCGACGCTTCCAATCAAGTACACACCATCCGAGTCGACACCGACCGCATGGATAGTCTGATCAACATGGTCGGCGAAATGGTGATTACCCGAGCGCGCCTTGTCAAGATTGGCGACGACCTGAAGAGTAAGTTTCCGTCAGACGCCTTGGTGAGCAACTTAAATGAAACCAATATCTATTTGGGACGTTTGATGAACGATCTGCAGGAAAGCGCCATGCGTCTGCGTATGGTTCCTGTAGGGACTGTTTTTAGCCGTTATCCGCGGCTGGTTCGGGATTTTTGCCGTAAGACAGGCAAAAAGATTGACCTGGAACTGCATGGTGAAGATACTGAAATGGATAAGACAGTTATTGAACAAATCGGCGACCCTTTGACCCATCTGATTCGCAACTGTGTTGATCACGGCATTGAGGAGCCGAAAACCCGCATTGCAGCGGGCAAACCGGAAGTCGGAAAAATTATTCTCAAAGCCTACCATGAAGGCAACCATATCGCCATCGTCATTTCTGACGACGGTGATGGTCTTGATCTTCAGAAAATTTTGCGAAAGGCTGTTAGCGCTGGTCTGGTCGGTGAAAACGAAGAACTTTCCGAACGGGAGATCGCAAATCTGATTTTCTTGCCGGGGTTCAGCACGGCGGATCAGGTGACCGATATTTCTGGTCGGGGCGTCGGCATGGATGTGGTCAAACGTGCTCTCTCCAGCTTGGGCGGATCCGTCGATATCCGAACAAAAGCAGGCGAAGGCACAGTTTTTACCATCAGGCTGCCTTTGACGCTGGCTATAATTCAAGCGTTGCTGGTAGAAATTTGTGGGGAAATCTACGCTGTGCCTTTGTCGTCAATCAAAGAAACTCTACTTGTACACAACTCGGAAGTGAGAACGGTAGGCGGCATTAAAATGGTCAAGCTCAGAGGCGACACACTGCCGCTCTTGTCGTTGAAGCATAAGTTTAATCTTCCTGAAGATGAAGAACAGGAAAATGTCTTTGTTGTTGTCGTTGGCATTGCGGACCGACTGATCGGTCTTATGGTCGATGAATTGAAAGGACAGCAGGAAATTGTCCTGAAAACTTTGGGAGATGATCTTGGCTCGCTGCCGGGGATCTCCGGAGCGACTATCCTTGGTGACGGCAAAGTGACCCTGATTCTTGATGTGGCGTCGCTGATGCAGGATATCTTGTCGTATTAAGGGAGGGAGGAATGAAGATGGCTGAGGAACAGCAGCTCGTTACTTTTAAGTTGGGCACAGAAGAGTTTGGTATTGAGATCATGAAAGTTCAGGAGATCATCCGCGTGCCGCCGATAACGCGGGTGCCGCAAGCGCCGAGCCATATAGAGGGCGTCATCAATCTCAGAGGCAATGTAATTTCCGTGGTTAATCTGCGCCGCCGTTTCGGGCTGCCTGATGGCGGACAGGAGGAAGACGATGTCAATCGTATTGTCGTTCTCAAAGAAAACAAGCACGAATTTGGCATACGTGTGGATGCTGTTCATGAGGTTTTGCAGCTGCAGAATATGGATCTGGAACCGCCGCCGTCAGTTTCGGTTGGTATTGACGCTTCCTACATCCGCGGAATCGGCAAAGTTGACGACCGTCTTCTTATCTTCTTAAAACTCGATAATGTCATGGGCGGAGGGGCAGGAGAAAGGACATCTGAATGTGAGTTTACCGGGCGCTAATACTTGTTTGGTGGCCATTGGAATTTCAACCGGTGGGCCAAAAGCTTTGGAAAAAGTGTTAGCCGGCTTGCCGGTTGATCTGGAGGCGCCTGTGGTGGTAGCTCAGCATATGCCTGTTGGTTTTACAGAGCTTTTGGCTAAACGCCTGAACAGCATCTGTCCGGCAGAGGTTAAGGAGGCGAAAGACGGTGAGATATTACAGGGAGGTATAATCTATATTGCAAAATCGGGGATGCAGATAGAGCTTATCATGCGGGAGGCAATGTTTGTTGCCCGTATTTTTGAGAACAACGAGGAACTCTACAAGCCTTCAGTGGATATTCTGTTCAAGTCGTTGGCAAGAACCCCAGCTGCGTCCTGTGTGCTTGGCGTCATTATGACAGGTATGGGCAGCGACGGACTGGAAGGTGTTAGAGAACTCAAAGCACGTGGGGGGAACGTTATCGCTGAATCTGAGTCAAGCTGTATAGTCTACGGCATGTCCCGCAGCGTCATAGAAGCAGGGTTGGCTGATCAGGTCGAGGACGTCAGCAATATAGCCGAGGCAATTCAAGGATTCATAAAAAATCAAAGGGGTCGTGACTCAAAAAGTCCGTGATTTGAAGGGAAAAACGAGTAGAAGGGGGTGTTTGGAGAATGGGTCTGTTTACGGGAATGGACGCCAGCGCTTCAGGGCTTACAGCTCAAAGGGTGCGCCTGGATCTTATCGCTAACAATATTGCTAATGCGATGACTACGCGTAGCGGCCGAAGGACGGCTGCGGGTAACCCGGTACCATATCAGAGGAAATTGGCTGTTTTTGAGCCTCAAGATCCACAACCGAGTTTTGCTACATTCATTAATCAACAGTTTGCTTCCGGCGGTATTACCTCAACGACGGGATTGGGAGCAGGCGTTAAGGTAAGCCGGATTCTTCCGGATTCCAAACCTTTTAGGCTTGTCTATGAACCAGATTCACCGGATGCGGCTCAGGTTGAGGAAGTCGGCGTTCCAGTCGGCTATGTGCGTTATCCGAATGTGGAAATCGTTGAGGAAATGTTGGACATGATTTCCGCGTCACGGGCTTATGAAGCCAATGTAACGGCTTTGAACGCCAGTAAAACTATGGCCAGCCGTGCTTTGGATATTGGACGCTGAGCGCGGCGAACCAGCGAGTAGGTGTTGTTATGGAAGGTGTTTCTTTTGCGTCGTTGCCGCTGCAACCGTTGTCATCTTTACCAATGTTACAGCCACTGACGCCGGTTCAGTCTATCGGCGATATTGCTGTGTCCGGGGCGATACAAGGGGCAGGTGCGACAGGTTTTTCCCAGTACTTGAATGAAGCTATTAACCGGCTCAACGCTTTGCAGGTTGATGCCGAGCACAAGACAAACTTGCTGCTTGCCGGCGATATTGAGGATTTTCATACACCGATTATTGCCTTAGAAAAAGCTTCTTTAGGTCTGGGTCTGGCGACGACATTGCGCAACAGAGTTCTTGAGGCTTATCAGGAAATTATGCGTATGCAGATCTGAGCGTCCGGAGAATTCAGGCAATTTTGGCGGCGAGCAGGCCTTGGTGTGAGCAAGTGAGATGGGCTCTTTATTGCCCGCGGAAGAGGAGAAGGCGATGAATTTTTCCTTGCAAAAGATTCTGGAAAGTATCAAAAACTTTTGGGGAAAATTTGGTGTTGCGCAGCGGGTTTTGCTGATCGGCGGTCCGTTGGTGCTGCTTGCCGTTACCACGGCCTTGGTTTTGTGGGCCAGCCAGCCTCAGTATGTGACCTTGTTTAAGGATTTGTCGGAGGCGGAGGCCGGGTCGATCACGGCGCAGCTGCAAACGATGAGAGTATCGTACCGATTGGCTGGAACTTCGACGATTATGGTGCCCAGTAAAGATGTAGCCCAGTTGCGACTTGATTTAGCTAACGTGGGTCTGCCGAAAGAGAGCACGTTTAGCTTTGAAAACCTTAATCAAATGCGTTTGGGTGAAACGGATAAAGACCGGCAGCTGCGTTATGTGCTTGGGCTGCAGAATGAGTTGGAGAAAACGATTAAGCTCATGGACAATATTTCATATGCCCGGGTTCATATTGTGATGCCGGAGCCGTCGCTTTTTGAGGATAATTCGGCGCCGGCAACGGCTTCGGCGGTGATTAAGACAGACCCCGGCATAGATCTGAATGAAACCCAGGTTCGCGGTATTGCCAATCTTCTGTCTCATTCAGTTAAGGGGTTGGCGCTGAACAGCGTTTCGATTACGGATACTCAGGGACGGATTCTTTCTGATGTTCTGAGTGAGGACAACGGTATGTTGACCGTGAAACAGGCACAGTTCAAATTGGAGTATGAACGCAAGATTGAAGCGAATCTGCGCTCGCTCCTTGAGGCGGTCTACGGTCAGGGGGTTGTTCTGGTGCGGGCAAGCGCCGATTTAGATTTTGATACGCGGCGGATTGTGGATGAGGTCCACGGTCCGGGAGCGTTGCTGAGCAGACAGACTTTGGCGGAATCCGCGCAATCGTCCACAACCTCCGGCGGTGTTCCCGGCGAGTCAACAAACATTCCGGATTATTTTCTGGCCGGGGACGGGTCGGGGAATTCTTCGTCCGAGAAAGAGAGTACTACGGAGAATTATCAGGTGGATACCCGGCAGGAGGAGAGTATTGTGGCGCCGGGGCAAGTTCGGCGATTAACGGTCTCTATCCTGGCTGACGCTGACGCCGTTGCCGCCGGGGAGGCTGCGGCGATCCAGAGCGCCGCTGAACCAGCCGCGGGGATTGATGTAACCCGGGGCGACGTGTTGGAAGTTGTGTTGCTGCCTTTTAACAAAACGGCGGTACAGCAGGCTCAGGCGGAGATGGAAGCGGCTTTGCGTTGGGAGCGTCTGATGCGTTATGTGCAGTTCGGAGTGGTTGCGGTTGTTGCGTTGGTGAGCTTCGTTGTTATTCTTGTGGCGCGCCGCCGTAAGAAGGCGGTTCTGGAGTCGGCAATCGATGGCGAGGATGTTTTGGAAAGCATCGATAACGAGGATTTGCTTTCTGATCAGAGCAGGCTGGAAGGTGAAGCCGAGATGAAACTGGCGAAAATGAAGATGAAATCGTCTGAAGATTTCGAGCGGCAAAAGATCAACGAGGAAATAGACGCGTATGTCGATCAGAGTCCTGATGAAGTTGCCAAGCTGATCAAAGCATGGTTAACAGTGGAGGAATGAGTATGGCGCAAGAATTCTCCGGCTTGCAGAAAGCTGCCATCCTTCTTATTTCATTGGGCTCAGAACGATCGGCCAACGTTATTAAGCATCTGGCAGAACAGGAGATCGAGCAGTTGACTTTAGAAATGGCCAATATGAAGTCCATTTCCGAGGAGAACAGCAGCAAAATACTTAACGAGTTCCTGCAAATGTGCATCGCCAACAGCTATATTTCCCAAGGCGGGGTTGATTTTGCCCGTGAAGTTCTGGAAAAGGCGCTGGGTGAACAACGGGCGTTCGATATTATCAGCCGGTTGTCGACGTCGTTGAAAATGCGGCCTTTCGATTTGTTGAGGCGTTCCGATCCGAAACAGCTTTCTTCTATTATTCAAACCGAGCACCCTCAAACCGTGGCGCTGATTATGACCCATCTGCCTGCTGAAAAATCAGCGACGCTCCTCATGGGATTTCCTGTTGAGGCTCAGGCGGATATAACCAAAAGAATTGCCGTGATGGGGCGGACAAGTCCTGAGGTGCTGAAAGAAATCGAAAAGGTTATCGAAGGCAAAATCACCAATATTGCGCCGGCGGATTATACGTCCTCCGGAGGGATCCAATCTGTAGTGGATATGTTGAACCGGGCGGATCAGTCGACTTTGAAGGGGATTATGGATATTCTCGAAGGTGAGGATCCCGATCTGGCTGAACAAATCAAAAATCAGATGTTTGTCTTTGAGGATATTGTTTTGCTTGACGACCGCAGTACGCAGCTGGTGTTGCGTGAGGTCGATTCTAAGGATCTGTCTATCGCCCTCAAAGGCAGCGACGATGAAGTGACGACGAAGATTATGAGCAATATGTCAGCGCGCGCGTCTCAAATGCTGAAAGAGGATATGCAGTTTATGGGGCCCATTCGGTTGCGCGAAGTGGAAGAAGCTCAGCAGCGTATAATCAAAATTATCCGCAAACTGGAAGGCGTTGGCGCCATTGTGATAGCGCGGGGAGGATCGGATGAGATTATCTTCTAAAGAGCAAATTATTAAGAGGCAGTCCGTAAGCATGACCAGCAATCCCAAGCGGCTCGGAGCCAATAAAACTTCCACACCGGACAGAACGGGTCGAGAGGAAGCGGGGCAGGCTTTTGTCGATGTTTTGACCACAGACATGGAAGAAGACAATCAGAGTTATGAGAATGAGTTCGGGGCACAAGCTGGTGCCATCATGGGGGATCAGCCGTCAACAGTTCCTCAAGAAGGATCCCTTCTAGCCGCGGTTCGGGAGCAAGCCGAAACCATCTTGGGTGATGCCAGGGCGCAGGCGGAGACCATTGTTCACGAGGCGCGCCTACAGGAAGGGCGTCTGCGCCGGGAGATTTTTGACGCGGTGATGGAGGAAGCGTTACCAAAGGCTCTGGAGGAAGCGCTGCCTCAGGCGTTAGAGGAAGGGCGCGAGCGTGGCAGGCAAGAGGGGCTTCAGGAAATGACGGAGGCCACAGATAAAGTTCAGGTTTTTTATGATATGTTGGAGCGGGCCTGGCACGACGAGCTGGGTAGAATTGATGAGGAGCTGTTGGATTTGGCTTTGAAAATCAGTGAGTGTATGGTGGGGACGGTTTTGAAATATGATAAGGACAAACTCCTTGACATGATTCGCAGTCTCATCCTGCTGCCCAACGAGCGGCGCAATCTTAAGATCGTTGTTTCCGATGACGACTGGGAGTGGCTGAGGAATCTGCAAGATAAAGGATTGCCTCCTTACCCGCTGATTCGCGATGAAAGTCTGGAAGCGGGCAATGTTTTGATCCAGAGCAACGAAGGGATTTTTGACGCGCAATTGGCGACGCAGCTCAACAAATTTCGCGATGTTTTAAGCGAGGAACTTGTCAATGGCCAACTGGAAATCTTTAGCTGAAAAAGTCAGGCATATTGATTCAGTGGAGGTCCATGGCCGGGTGGCTGACGTCACAGGCCTTTTGGTGGAAGCAGACGGACCTCGCGCCAGCGTTGGTCAGTATTGTCATATTATGGCTTCTTATGAGCGCAATCCCATTCCTTGTGAGGTGGTTGGTTTTCGGGGGACAAAGACCTTACTGATGCCTTTGGGTGAAATTGAGGGTGTTGCCCCCGGGGACCGGGTAGCGCCCCAGAGGGAGAAGCTGGTTGTTCAAGTGGGGCCTAATCTGCTGGGCAGCATTTTGGACGGCCTGGGACGGCCTTTAGACGGGCGGGTTATCAGCCACGAGAAGGCGTATCCTTTGCATAATAAACCTCCCAATGCTCTGTTGCGGCCGCGAATTAAAGAGCCGCTTCATGTAGGCGTCAGAGCTATTGATGGACTTTTGACGCTGGGACGGGGCCAAAGGATGGGGATTTTTGCCGGTTCGGGGGTCGGCAAAAGCACCTTGTTGGGGATGATGGCCCGCAACACTGAAGCCGATGTTAATGTTATTGGGTTGGTGGGAGAACGTGGCCGCGAACTGCGGGATTTCATGGAAAAAGATTTGGGTAAGGAGGGGGTGGAACGTTCTGTTATTGTTGTGGCTACTTCGGATCAGCCCGCCCTTGTGCGCATCAAAGCCGCTTACACCGCCACGGCCATTGCGGAGTATTACCGGGATTTGGGCAAAAATGTTCTGCTAATGATGGATTCTGTAACCCGCTTCGCTATGGCACAGCGCGAAGTGGGGTTGACCGCCGGGGAGCCGCCGGCAACGCGGGGGTATCCGCCTTCGGTTTTTGCCATGCTTCCTAAGCTTTTGGAGCGGGTGGGCATGTCGGAGAAGGGCAGCATCACGGGGATCTATACGGTTCTCGTGGACGGTGACGACCACAACGAACCGATAGCCGACGCTGTGCGCGGCATTCTGGACGGCCATATTGTGTTGACAAGGGATCTGGCTTCACGGAATCATTATCCTTCGATTGATATTCTGCAGTCGGTTAGCCGTCTCATGTCCGACGTGGCTTCAGTTCAAGTTAAGGAGTTGTCGAAAAGAATGCGTGAGTATTTGGCTGTCTATGCTGAGGCCAAAGATCTGATTGAAATCGGCGCTTATGTGGAGGGTAGTAACCCCCGTGTGGATGAAGCCTTGCTCTATGTTGATGGGATTAACGTTTTTCTGCGCCAAGGGGTAAGCGATAGAGCCTCTTTTGACAATATGACAATGGCTATGCGGGAGGTTTTTGATCATGGCGTTTAAGTTTCGTTTGGAAGCCAGCTTACGCTTTGCCGAACAAAAGATGGAATCGGCCCAGGGGGTGCTCAGCCAGGAATTGCGTGTTTTGCACAGTGTTCAAAAAGAATATAACAAGGAGGTTAAGGTACTGGAAAAGGCTTTCGACAGACAAGCAGAAGAAGCCATGCGGAATCCGAGAAATCTCAATGCATGGAAACTATTTATTGAAACACAAAAAGAAAAAATCAGACTTATCGCCGAAAGACTGGCTTTTCAGGAAGCCGTGGTGGCAGAATGTCGGGAAGCGGTGAAAACTTGTCGCATCGAGGTGGAGAAATACAAGCGTCTCAAGGAGAAGAAATGGAAGGAGTTTATAGTTGCGGAGCAGAAGAAGGAGCAAGCTTTGTTGGATGAAATTGGTCAGAAAATAGGACGGTGAAAACAGATGATTAATGTGACGAGGCTCAACGGCAAGGAATTTGTTGTTAACACGGATTTGATCAAAACGATTGAAGCGACCCCGGATACAGTGATTAGGCTCGTCAGTGAAGATAAATATGTTGTGAGGGAAAGTGTCGATGATATCATTAGCCGGGTTATCTCTTATCGACGCGCATGCAATGCTTGGCTGAATAATCACATTGACCGGGCAGACAGACAAAGGGAAGGGATGGATGAGTCATGAAGAAGTTACTGCCCATTGTATTGTTGATCATCGGTATTGGGTTTGGTGTTGGGGGAATGATGATGAAAGAAATGCTCTATCCGCCTGAGATCGAGGTCAAATATTCACCGAGAGAACCTGACGAGGTCGGGCCTATGGTTGAAGTGGGTGAGATTACCGCCAATCTGAGAGGCGGCGGGATGATCAAAACAGAAATTGTTATGGAAGGGGTCAACAGCAAGTCAGCAAAGACTATGGAGTCTAGACTTGTTTTTGTGCGAGACCGGGTTTATCAGATCTTTATTAGTCATGGCTATGAAGACATCAGTTCGGTGGCGGGTCAGGAAGACTTGCGAGGCGAGATTTTGGAGCATGTCAATGAAATGTTAGGGGATCAAGTCAAACAGGTTTTATTTTCCAGCTTAATTTTTACGCGATGAATAAACACTATACTTAGTCGGTGTTCGGCTTGCTCGGATTTCTATCACTGAACACCGCACATCGCAAACCGTTTTTGGAGGAAAAGATGGCCGAAGTTTTATCACAATCGGAAATTGACGCTCTTCTCAACGCCCTTTCGGATGGGGAAGAGGAGGTCGTCGCGAGCGCTCCGCCACAAAAGGTACGGGTTTACGATTTTCGCAGGCCGAACAAATTTTCGAAGGCGCAGCTCATTTCTTTGAGCAACATCTATGAACATTTTGCGCGGTCACTGGCAAGTTACTTGTCGGGCAATATCCACATGGTTGTTGACGCCAAAGTTTTGAGCGCCGAACAATTGACTTTTGATGAATTCATCCGTTCTTTGCCTTATCCGTCCATTCTTGGCGTTGTTAGCATGCACCCGTTGGTGGGCAGCGCTCTGATTGAAATGGCGCCTACTTTGGCCTATGCCATCGTTGAATGTCTGCTTGGCGGTCAGGGGCAGGATGTTGTTTTGCGCAACCACGATTTGACGGAAATAGAGCAAAACATCATCACCAGCCGAATGATTAAGATTACGGCTCTGATGGAAGAGGCTTGGACGGAGACATTCGATTTGCAGCCGCAACTTTCCACGTTGGAAACGAATCCTCAGTTCGCGCAAATTGTCGCGCCCAATGAAATGGTAGTGCTGATTACTCTTGAGGTTAATGTAGGCGAATCGACGGGGCTGATCAATGTTTGCCTGCCGTATATTGTCATGAAGCCAATTTTGGATAAACTGAACACACTGTATTTGTTTGCTTCGGAGGAAGAAAAGCTTACGGAAGAGGACGCCGCTGTTGTGCGCAAACGTATTGAGCAAACTGAAGTGTCTATGCGGGCTTTTGTGGGAGGAACCAAAATCACTGTTCAGGAGTTTCTCGCGTTGGAATTAGGGGATGTTATTCCGCTCAGCCAGCATATTCAGGGTAAGATGGCGATTTATGTCGGCAAATATCTGAAATTCATGGGCGTACCGGGTTTGTCTGGGGAGCGTCTGGCTGTACAGATTGTTGATGTGATTCATGAAGGAGGTGATGAAGATGGGTAGCGGTTCGCTGTCTCAAGAAGAGATTAACGCGCTCTTAGCTGGCGCCGATCAGGCGTCGGATGCGGAAGAAGTGCAAGCTGAAAACGGAGTCGGCCAAGGGGATGAGCCGGCTTCAGCGGACGTGGTTTCTGCTGATGAAGTGGCTGGGGCTCCGGCGAGCGAAGCAGAGCCGGTGGGCGAAGCGGGGCCGGTAGGAACGGGTATTGACGAAGTGGCGGCGGATGGTGGTGACTCCATTGGCGAAATAGATGCTGTTGACGCAAGTGATCCTGGGGATGGTGGGGCAAAAAGCTTTGCTCTCAGTGATTTGGAAAAAGACGCGTTAGGTGAAATCGCCAACATTTCTATGGGTACGGCGGCTACCACCTTGTCTCAGCTCTTAGGCAAAAAGGTTGAGATTACAACACCTAGAGTAGATATTTCCAATATAAGCAAAATCATTGATGAATATCCTGTCCCTCACGTTTTGATTGTTGTTAACTACCGAAAGGAATTAGCGGGTTCGAATCTGCTCATTCTTTCGCGTAAAGATGGTTCCGTCATTGTTGACCTGATGATGGGCGGAACAGGAGAGAATCCGAGTGATCAGCTTAATGAGATTCAGATCAGTGGCATATCGGAGGCAATGAATCAAATGATGGGATCTGCGGCCACCTCCATGTCCACGGTTTTTGGTTCTGTCGTCGATATTACAACACCGATGGTTCATGTAAGCGATGACCCGACCACAGATAAAGTGTTCATCCAACAAAATTTTGATATGGATAGACCTGTTGTTCGGGTTTCCTTTAGCATGGTGGTTGAAGGGATTATCGATTCCGTGTTGTTGCAGATCATCCCAATGGATGTTGCGGAAACCATGATTGCGCAATTGCTTCATGACAACAACTTGGCCCAGGAAGATGCGACGACCTTTGCGGATAACGCGCAAGCGCCGCAAACGTCGCCTCAGGATCAGAATCAGGCGCAATCAGCTCCGCCTCAAGCCGCAACAACCCAAGGGCTGCAGGGGCAGAACACGAATCCGAACACGAATCCGAACACGAATCCGAATCCGAATCAGACATCTCTGCCACAACATCAAGGGCCCGCGCGGGTGCCGGATGGACTTCAGCAGGCGCCGCACTACGCTTATCCGCCTCCATATCAGCAAGGACAGTCTGTCCAGCAGCCCACCGTGGTTCAACCAGCAGAATTTTCTCAGCTGACCCCAGGTGCGCTGCCTATCATCCCGAGCAATCTCGACCTTATCTATGACGTCCCGTTGGAAGTAAGCGTAGAATTGGGGCGCACGAATAAGACCATCCGCGAGATACTCGATCTGGGATCCGGATCTGTGGTGGAACTTGACCGCCTTGCCGGGGAAGCGGTGGATATGTCTGTTAACGGTAAATTGATTGCCAAATGTGAGGTTGTTGTTCTCAACGAAATGTTTGGCATTAAAATATCGGAAATCGTTTCGCCGCAGGAACGATTTAGAGCCTTTGAATAAAACAGGACGGGTTTAGAAAAAGTATATATAGGAGATCCGGTATTTTCGCGAAAGGAAGCAAGGAGGAATTTTTTGTGAGCCATACAGTTATGGTTGTTGATGACGCCGCTTTTATGAGGATGATGCTAAAGGATATTCTTTCCAATAATGGCTATCAAGTTATTGGGGAGGCGGAAAACGGGGCAATTGCGGTTGAAAAATATATGGAGCTCAAACCCAACATTACGATCATGGACATTACTATGCCGGAAATGGATGGATTGCAGGCTATCAAAGAGATTCGCACAAAGGATCCGTCGGCTGTAATTATCATGTGCAGCGCCATGGGTCAACAGGCTATGGTTATCGAAGCCATTCAGTCCGGCGCCAAGGATTTTGTTGTTAAGCCTTTTCAGGCGGACCGCGTTCTGGAAGCAATCGGCAAAGCTTTGAAACAGTGATGAAGTGAAGCTGATGTAAGGCGAAGCAGGATAAGGCAGAAGGAAATCGTTTATGGTGAATGCGCAATCTATGGATATCACACTTATTGATATCGAAAGTCAACCCTATGCGCCGAATATACCGGCAACCCAGCTTCAGGAAGCTTTTTCTTGGACTGGGCTTGTTTCTACAGTCGTTCTTTTTTTGATCATTCTTTGTTTGGTATTGTGGTTGGTCAAAAAACTGCACCGCAAAAAATTTCAGGGAGTTCAGACGTCCTGGCTTCGTGTGCTCGACCGCCAAGTCTTGTCGCCGCAGCATTTTGTTTATCTGGTCGAAGTCGCCGGCAAAATCCAAGTTTGGGGCTCAACGGATCACCAAATTAATCAAATTACCGAGATTAACACCACCAGCCAGATCTCTGATATTTTGGAAGAGATCGCACGGCGTCCGGAGGATCCGGTGGATCGGTTGATTCGATTTGTGTTGCCCACGCAGCAGAAGACTGAGTATGGGGTTCCCGGTTCGTCAAAAGGATGGCCTTTGCTGAATGGAGGCCGGAGTCTGTGGAAGAAACGCGGGAAGAAGGGCGGTTTTTCAGACGAGTTGAAAAAGATGATGCGGGACGACGGGACAATTGACAATTGACAGTGGACAATGGACGACAGAGGGATAAAAGCAGTCCACATTGTTTATTGCTAAGGGGGATTAATCCTAATCTCAACTAAAAACAGAGCCATCTTTACGGTCTATTTTCCGTCTGTCTGCGTTATCCTCCTTGTCGGGCAACCAGCCCGCCTTCGTCGTCTGCCTTGACAAACGCAAAATATCCTCGTAAATATGACTCTGTTTTTAGCTGAGATCAGGATAATGCATAATTTACTGTAAATTACCCATTTTAATAGGGATATGTCATTTTATGGCGGCAAATCCGTAATCAGCAGAGGAGCCGGTTAAGTTATGCTAACGGATCAAGTGAGTTCCGCTATCCAGATTTTTTTGCTGGTTTCCCTGTTGTCTTTGATCCCTATTGCTTTGGTACTTATGACGTCCTTTACGCGCATCATTATTGTTTTGTCTTTTGTCCGCAACGCTTTGGGTACCCAGCAGATTCCGCCGACTCAGGTTATTATCGGATTGGCTTTGTTTCTAACATATTTCATTATGGCGCCGGTGTTTAGCCAAATTAACGAACAGGCTTTGCAGCCATATATGAATCAGACGATCACCCAGGAGGAAGCTTTGACGGTGGCCGTGGCGCCGCTGCGAACCTTTATGTTTGAACAGACCCGGGAGAAGGATCTTGAGTTGTTTGTGAATTTAGCCGACATCGAACGTCCGCAGACATACGCGGACATTCCGACATATGTTTTGGTGCCGTCGTTTGTGATTAGCGAGCTGAAAACAGCGTTTCAGATAGGGTTTACGTTGTTCATACCTTTTATGATTATTGATATGATCGTGTCCTCGGTTTTGATGTCCATGGGTATGATGATGCTACCGCCCATGATGATCTCACTGCCGTTTAAGATTATGTTGTTTGTGTTGGTGGATGGTTGGCATCTGTTGGTGGAGAGTGTGGTTAAGAGTTTTGGTTAGTCCTTTCTGTCATCACTCTACTTATCGCGATAATGAGAGCCGCACTGAACAATTTCCAATTGATCCTCCTCAATACGGAAAACGATCCTGTTCTTTTTGTCAATTTCGACACTCCAAAAACCGCTCAAATCGCCTTTCAACGGCTCTGGTTTGCCAATACTATTATAGCCGTTACGTTCAATATCTTGAAGGAGTTTGTTTATTCGTTTGAGTGTCTTTCTGTCCTGTGTCTGCCAGTAAAGATAATCTTCCCATGCTTCATCTTGCCAGAGTTTAGTCATCTTCTACCTCGATGAGTTCATGCTCTATCAATCTGCCGATTTTTGCGTCTGCAATCGCCTTTCTGAGTCGTGTCATATTTGATTCTGAATAAAATGGGTCAGGATCGACCGTTATTTCAAACGGAATTCTTTTTTCTTTGATGACTTTGGTGGCAAAGATCGTAAAAGCAGCAGTCATGCTCAACCCCATCTCTTGGCAAGTCTTTTCCATGCTTTTTTTCAAATCTTCGTCCATACGAAAATTAACCATAGCTTGGGCCATACCTTATCGCTCCCTTCATGTTCTCATAATAACATTACTCCGCAAACACACGGCACAGTTCGATTTGACAATTCTCCAACACATGAACATGTATGGTATCAGTATCCCCGTACATGGATGTAATATATTTTCCGTTTTCCAGAGTGCAGACCTGTACTGTCCTTGTCTCCGGTTCAATGATCCAGAACTCACGCACTCCGACCTGTTGATATTTCTGGAACTTAATAAGTCTGTCTTTGCGAGCTGTAGACGGTGACAAGATCTCTACAATCAGATCAGGAGCGCCGACACAGCCTTTGTCATCTAGTTTGGAACTGTCGCAGACCACCAGCAGATCAGGTTGCACGACTGTATCATCATTCGCGTCAGTGTTCAGGCGCACATCAAAAGGCGCATGATAGACTTTGCAAGGTTTTCCCTGCGAATAATTAAAAAGCTGCCCAAACAGATTACCACTGACACTTTGATGAAACCGTGACGGAGCCGGGGTCATTGCATAAGGAACGCCATCTATAAGTTCCCAGCGTTCATCATCATCCCATGAACAGTAGTCCGCATGGGTGTAATGTTTGTTTTCTTTTGGCAATGCCATAATTGTTCCTCCGTTTCACGCTCGCGGCGTATTCGACTAAGATGATCATAACATAAATGGTCTTGTTTTGTCACGGTAGAACCAATGGCCGGGTGGCAGGGTGCAAGATCATTTTGGGCATGGGTAATCGCTTGCGAACGGGTGCATATTTTAAAAGTGCAGGAAGGGACAAAAAATAAATAGAAATATCCACTGCGGGGTTCTCCCGCAACCGAATGGTGAATGGAGATGGATATTATGTGGGCTCGTAACAGTCCCGAGGTAGGGTTTGGTGAGCGGGAGACTCCAAAAGCCCGCGAATTTTT